>OFMM01000482.1_pt1 | contig 26067 bp, 33 predicted proteins | sample 1541811 | NCBI WGS metagenome assembly OFMM01 (sample SAMN04209246, study PRJEB22552) | human gut metagenome | biome: gut; material: feces | host: Homo sapiens | place: USA: Oklahoma
ACCGGGCATTTTTCATTTACAGGAGGATTTTGAATGAACAATACCGCAACCAACAGTACCCCTTGCCCGACTGTGAGAAAGCAGATCGGCAAGACAACCTATATCGTCCGTGTGCATTTCAGCCAGACCGCAAAGGAGACGATGGAGGACAAAATCAAGCGTGGATACCCAAAGGAATCCCTTATCAGGTGCTGCGTTCCTGCTGGAATGGAGCGAAGACGGCGCTCTGTGGTGGCCGGTGACGTTCTCTGAAACCGCAATCAAGGGCGGCTGCGCCAATGCCGATCTCGTGGACGGAATGCTTACCAGCAGCGAAGACGGGATTCTGGAATGGACGAACCTTCACCCCGGTCTGCAATACCGCCTGACGGAAGTAAAAGCACCGAATGGCTATAAGCTGCTGCCTGACGTTGCTTTCTCCGGGGAACTGCCCGCAGATGGCCTGACCGTGGAGCTTACAGTGGTCAACGCCAGAACCTTTACCATGCCGGAGACCGGCGCTGCCTCCGGCACGATTCTGAAGGTGCTGAGTTTACTCACAGCTTTGGGCTGTCTGGGGCTTCTGCTTGCCAGAAAACGGAGGCCGTAACCTGAAATACTGTTATCATGCCAGGGATCAGCCCTGGATTTTTTATGCTCAAAATTCAAAACCATAATCCAAAAATCACATCAATGAAAGGAAATGTTTTATTTTATGAAAACCATTACAAAGGTTCTTTCCCTGATTCTGGCTCTGACCCTGCTCCTGTCCTTCCCGGTGGCTGCTTCCGCTGTGGAGTTGACCAATGTGCCGACCATCGACGAATCTAAAACCGGCTCCCTGACCATCTACAAATATGACCTTACCAACGCCGAGAAGGACGGCGTTTGGGATTCCAGCTATGTGTCTACCGGCGTTTATGACGAAGCCCGGGTAAACAACGTTCTGGCCTGGAAGCGCACCAGCGAGACTTTCTATGATACCCTGGTAGACGATGCCCACATTTACACCTACGGTATCGATCTTACCAAGCTGTTCTCCGACGGCAAGGGGGATTTCTCCAAGATTGAATTTCTGGTACAGAACAAGACCGACAACTACTATGTCCAGGCGAAGCTGAATCAGGACGAGGGCGTTTACTATGTGACCGGACATACTGAAAACAAGGCCGACGCTACCCACTTTGTCCCCGTGAAAACAGGCGACACCAAGGGCCGTATTCTTATTAAGGGTTTAGAGGACGATACCTATACCATGACGGAAGTCCGCACCGATAACGGCTATGTGCTGCTGAAACAGGATATTGAGGTTGTCATCTCCCAGAAAGAAAGCACCGAAAGCTGCACCATCTATGCCTCCGACGCTCTGGGCCTGATCCAGAATGACCCCCGCTATGCCAAAGTCATTCAGAGTGACGCGGATCTGAAGAACATCCCTCAGAAGCATCTGGAGCACAAACTGCTGACCGCCTCCGCTACCGTCAGCGGCAAAAATGTGAACATGACCGAGGACAACGGCAGCGCCAATGCCGAGGCTCCTCTGACCGTGGTCAATACGCGCGGCTTTGACCTGCCCAAGACCGGCGACAACGGTACTATGATGTTTACCATCGTGGGTATTCTGCTCATGGTCGGTGCGGCGGTTGTGCTGTACGCGGTGTCCAGTAAGAAGTCTGCGTAACACCAAAGCTTTGTCTCTGCACCCCTAAAACGGAAAAATTGTACCATGTTGTAAAAAGTCGCTTGAAAAAGTTGATACTTTGCGAATAAAGTCCCTTGAAAAAGTTTCTCTCTTGTGTTATGCTGTGTGTAAACTGACAGCTGATTGGAGGAATACACAATGCTGAAGCGCAAAATAGAGCGGCAGCTGACGGAATGGAAGAACATTTCCGGTCATAAGCCGCTGATCGTCAAGGGATGCAGACAGTGCGGCAAGACGTTCTCTGTGCTTGATTTTGCAAAAAAGAACTACAAGCACGTTGTCTACCTGAATTTCTTTGAAAATCCGGACTACGCCTCCGTTTTTGCGGGATCACTGGAAATCGATAACATTGTGATGTTGCTTTCCGCTCTGCTGGGCAAGGATGCTGTTTTTGAGGCAGGAGAAACGGTTCTGGTCCTGGATGAAATTCAGGATTGCCCTGAGGCACGGACCGCACTGAAATTCTTCCGAATCGATGGTCGGTACGATGTGATCGGCACCGGCTCCCTGCTGGGTGTGAAAGGCTACGGCAAGGAGCCAAAGTCGGTTCCCGTGGGCTCGGAAACTGTGATCGATATGTACCCATTGGACTTTGAGGAATTCCTGTGGGCCAACGGCATTTCGGAGCCGGTGATCGCAATGCTGCAAAAGGCGCTGGACGCTGAAACGCCGGTGCCAGAAGCGCTCCACAGCCGGATGAAACAGCTCCTACTGCAATACGCTGTTGTTGGCGGGATGCCCGACGCAGTGCAGACCTTTGTGGACAGCAAGCAGATGGATGAAGTCCTCCGTATCCAGCGTGACATCGTGCGCTCCTATGAGGATGACATGGTGAAGTATGCGGAAAAACAGGACAAGTCCCGCATTAAGGAATGTTTTCAGTCCATTCCTCGTCAGCTTGCCAAGGAGAATAAGAAATTCCAGTATTCCGTTGTCCGGAAGGGCTCCACAGCCGCCAAATATGCCGGAAGTCTGCAATGGATTGAGGATGCGGGAATCATTGCCCGCTGCTATAACCTTTCCATTACAGAGCTTCCTCTGGATGGCAATGCCGAGGAGGACACATTCAAAGTGTATATGCGGGATATGGGGCTGTTTGTCAGTATGCTGGAGGACGGCACCCAATACGACATTCTTCAAGGCAATCTCTACGGCTACAAGGGTGCTATCTTTGAGAACCTGATTGCGGATATTTTCTCCAAAATGGGGCGAAAGCTCTACTATTTCCACAAGGATTCCGGCCTGGAAGTGGACTTTGTGATTCGCTATAAAGGCGCGTGTACACTTGTAGAGGTAAAGGCGGCAACCGGGAATATCAAGAGCACAAAAACAATTCTGAACCATCCGGAGAAGTACCATGTAAGCAGCGCAATCAAGCTGGGAGATTACAATGTTGGGCGCATGGGGCAAGTTCTGACGCTCCCGCTGTATATGGCATTCTTGCTGAGAACACTGTAAAAAATTACACAACCCGATGATACAAGGCAGCAGGCTGTTTCGCCCTGCTGCCTTGTTTTATCCTCAATAACAGAAATCTCAGGGTGTTGTTCCGCCAAGTGTCGGAATAAATTACCGCCAATCATCGGATTTCAGCAGGAAAGACGCGCAAAAATAAAAGATGGAGGATGTATTGAAAAAGAAAATTATAACGATCTGTGCCGCAGTGCTGTTTCTCACGGCATTGGGGCTAACACTGTACCCGCTTGTTTCAAATTATGTCAACCAAAAGTATGCTTCCGAAATTCAGACAGCCTACCAGGAGCTTATCCAGCAGACGGACGATTCCGTTTTGCAGGAGGCAAAGCAGCGAGCCATTGCCTACAATCTGGCAATTACTCCCGGCACGGCGAATGCTTACAGCGAAGAATCTCTGTTATCTGCCGCCGAAAACTACGATAGCCAGCTGAATATTGCCGGAAACGGCATTATGGGCTATGTAGAGATTCCCAAAATCCAAGTGAATTTACCCATCTACCACGGCACGGATGCGGAGGTACTGGACCGTGGCGTGGGGCATCTTCTGGGAAGCTCTCTGCCGGTGGGTGGTGAAAATACCCATACCATTCTCTCCGGCCACAGCGGCATGGCAAGTCAGAAGATGTTTACCGACCTGGAACAGCTGACCCAAGGAGATGTGTTCTATCTGAACGTGCTGAATGAAACGCTGGCGTATCAAGTAACGGAGATAAACGCAGTTCTGCCTTATGAAACGGACCTTCTGGGTATCGTTCCCGGTGAGGACCTGTGTACCCTCGTTACATGCACCCCATATGGCATCAATACCCACCGGCTGCTGGTGCGTGGCTCCCGGATTCCCTATGAGGAAGCGACTGTAATGGAAGAAGAAAGCGCTACTACCGAACCGGCTGCATCCACTTGGGAAACCAAATACCTGCAAGGTTTGCTGCTGGGCTGCGCCGCTGCCGGAGGCATGTCTGTGATTATGTTCCTAGTAATGCAAGTCAAAAAACGTCCCCAGCACCGCAAAGGAGGCCGCTATGCGAAACGGTAAACTGCGGGGACTGCTTATTACGGTTATGCTGCTGGTATTCTTAGCTGGGCTGGCCTCCATCCTGTACCCCTACATCTGGGGTGCCGCTGTGGACAGCTCCATCACAAATACCGCAAAGGACTTCCTTGACCGGGAGACACCGGAGCTGCCCACTACCACTGTCATTATCGATTCCATAGAGCCGGAGAAAGTCAAACCCTACCCGGAGCTTTGGGAAGATATGGTGCGGTACAACCAAAGCATTGCCGCCCAGGGGCAGTCCGGATTGTCCTGTGCCTATGACTACCAGAAAGCCAGCTTCCGTCTTGCAGACTACGGCCTCCCGGATGAAATCTTCGGGGTGCTGAGCATTCCTGCTATTGATCTGGAAATGCCCATCTACCTGGGAGCCACGGAGCAGCATATGGCAGACGGGGCCGCCCATCTGAGCCAGACCAGCCTGCCCATTGGCGGCATGGATACCAACTGCGTCATTGCGGGCCACCGGGGCTACAGCGGGGCCAGCTATTTTCGTTATCTGGACAAGCTTCATGTTGGGGACCGGGTATCTGTGACCAATCTCTGGGAAACGCTGAACTATCGGGTCTGTGAAATTCGGATCATCGACCCCAGCGATGTGGAGGAAATTCTGATTCAGCCCGGGCGGGAGCTTCTGACGCTGCTAACCTGTCACCCCTACGCCTCCGGGGGGCGGCAGCGATATGTGGTCTACTGTGAGCGCTCCGAACTGACCACATTTCCCACATCTTAATCGATTGGAGGGTACTCTATGGATTTTATCTGGGAAAGCATTACGGATTGGCTGAAAGAAATCCTCATCAGCGGCATTGTCAGTAACCTCTCCGGTATGTTCGATTCCACCAATGAACAGGTGGGCAACATCGTCGGCCAGGTGGGCATGACACCACAGAGCTGGAACAGTGGGATTTTTACCATGATCCAGAATCTCTCCAATACCGTGATCCTTCCTATCGCCGGGGCGATCCTGGCTATCGTTATGACCCTGGAGCTGATCCAGCTGGTCACAGACCGCAATAACCTGAATGACGTGGATACCTGGATGTTCTTCAAATGGGTGTTCAAATCTGCCTGTGCTGTGGTCATCGTCACCCACACCTGGGATATTGTCATGGGCATTTTTGAGGCTTCCCAAAGCGTTGTCAACAGCGCCGCCGGGGTGATCGTCGGGCAGACCAGCATCGATATATCTTCCGTGGTCGGCGGGCTGGAAAGCAGGCTGTCAGAGATGGATTTGGGGCCGCTCTTTGGACTTTGGTTTCAGTCTCTGTTCGTGGGGCTGTGTACCTGGGCTATCACCATGACATTCTGCGCATGGACACCCCGGAGCCGTTTTTGTTCCGTTGGGAGGATTTGCCCCGTTCCGGCCTGTCCACCAAGGACTATATTGCCCCCAGCTCCTTCTATTTCGGCAGAGCCAGAGATTTTCGCATGGGCAAAAAATTCGCTACGGTCAGCTTTTTGCAGATTCTCGCCCCGGAACTCAGTGACCGTGTGCTGAAGGATTTTCTGGATATTGAAAGCAATGTCATTGTGAACATCCACGTTCAGTCAGTGGATCAAGTTGCTGCCATTAAGACCATCAAGCGCACGATCACGGATCTGGACAAAACAAAAATTGAGGAACAGAAGAAAGCCGTCCGTGCCGGATACGACATGGACATACTTCCCTCGGATCTGGCAACTTACGGCGAAGAAGCCAAGAAGCTGCTGTCTGATCTGCAAAGCCGGAATCAGCGGATGTTCCTGATTACCTTCCTGATCCTCAACACCGCCGACACCAAACGGCAGCTGGACAACAACTTTTTTCAGACCAATTCCATTGCCCAGAAGTACAACTGCCAGCTGGTGCAGCTGGACTTTCAGCAGGAAGAAGGCATGGTCAGCAGTCTGCCTTTGGGGCTGAACCAAATCGAGATTCAGCGGGGGCTTACTTCCTCCGGCGTTGCCATTTTTGTACCCTTTACAACGCAGGAGCTTTTTCAGAACAGTCCGGAGGCTCTGTACTGCGGCATCAATGCCCTGAGCAACAACATCATCATGGTGGACCGGAAGTGGCTGAAAAACCCCAACGGTCTGATTCTCGGCACCCCCGGTTCCGGCAAATCCTTTGCCGCCAAACGGGAAATCGTCAACGTGTTTCTGGCGACAAATGACGATATTATGATCTGTGACCCGGAGGGAGAATACTATCCGCTGGTACACCGATTGGACGGGCAGGTCATTAAAATCTCCCCGACCTCCCACCACCATATCAATCCCATGGACATCAACCTGAATTACAGCGATGAGGACAATCCCCTCTCCCTGAAATCCGATTTTATCCTGTCCCTGTGTGAGCTGATCGTGGGCGGCAAGGAGGGATTGAAGCCTGTGGAGAAAACCGTCATTGACCGCTGTGTGCGGATGATCTATCAGAAGTATCTCAGCGACCCCAGGCCGGAGAATATGCCCATTCTCGGCGACCTGTACAACTGTCTGCGGAAACAGGAGGAAAAGGAAGCCCAGTTTGTGGCCACGGCGCTGGAAATCTACGTAGACGGCTCCCTGAATGTGTTCAATCACCGCACGGATGTGGATGTCAGCAACCGGGTGGTTTGCTACGACATTAAGGAGCTGGGCAAGCAGCTAAAGAAAATCGGAATGCTGATCGTTCAGGATCAGGTGTGGAACCGTGTCACACGGAACCGGGAAGCCCGAAAAGCCACCCGGTACTATATTGACGAATTCCATCTGCTGCTGAAAGAGGAACAGACGGCAGCCTATTCCGTGGAAATCTGGAAGCGCTTCCGGAAAATGCAGGGCTGCCCGACCGGCATAACGCAGAATGTAGTCGATTTGCTGGCATCCAAAGAAGTGGAAACAATTTTTGCGAAAATGCTTATCGACTTAACTCAGCACGCTACAAGATGTAGCGACAGCTCTGGTCAAGCGCAGGAATATCTGATTGCCCGTCATGCGGCGGTTGAAACGGAAACAGTACTCGTCCAGATATGCCTGGAGCTTGGTGCACCTTCCGTGATATGTTCCCTGAAGGAATGCTTTCAGATTACTGATTGCCTTGTGTACCCAATGCAGATCATCTGTTTCGTATTTCTTTGTGTTCAGTTCCACACCTTCCAGATTCAGGTAGCTTCTGTAACCGTCGCATTCTACCTTCGTTTTAGGCACAAAATACTGGTCGATGATTTCCTGCAAAGTCTTTCCCTGTACGTTATCTACTACCTTCATCCTGGCAAACAGTGGTGCACTGTTTGCGGTTTTGGATACGGCCACCACAATCTTGGCCTTATCCGTACCACGACCTCGTTTGCCGTTATGGGAAGGTCCGCCAACATAGCCGTCATCCAACTCTACAATGCCGGAAAGCAAGTATTTTTCGTCTCTTTGACCCATAGCGGTACGAATTCGATCCAATAGGTGCCACGCGGAGTCATAACAGATCCCCAGTGTGCGGCTTAGCTGAACAGCGGAAATCCCTCTTTTGTCCGTTGCGCACAGATAGATCGCCCAGAACCAGAGCGTCAGAGGCAAATGGGTACGGTGCATAACCGTCCCTGCGGTAACAGAAGTCTGGTGCCGGCAGGAACGGCACTGATAAATGTTGCGGCCATGAACGGGATAGTATTCCACACAGCCGCACTTAGGGCAGACAAACCCATTGGGAAAGCGCAGGCGGAATAGTTCTGCTCTGCAAGCGTCCTCGGTATTGTAGCGACGGCGAAACTCTTTGAAAGTAATCTCAGCTGTACGTGCCATGATGATGTTCCCCTTTTTGCTTTTGGGAACATTGTAGCATCCTATCTGTCCAATAAATCGGACTTTCTCAAGATATTGTGGCTTGCTGTGTTAAGTCGATAAGCATTTTAAAAAATAAAGGAGAGAGGAACATGTATTGTTACAACTGCGGCAAAGAAATCGCGGAAACCGTGAAATTCTGCCCCTATTGCGGAGCAGAACAGAAGCAGCCCCAGCAGTCCCCTCAGTGGCAGCAGCCTCAGCAGCCCGTCCAGCAGCCCCAGCAGCAGGACACTCAATGGCAGGCCCCTCAGCAGCCCACCCAGTGGCAGAACCCTCCGGCGGCGAATAACAGCGGAAAAAACAATTCCTGGCAGTCCAGACTTCCCATCATTCTGGCAGCCGTCGCCCTTGTGGTCGTAGTTCTGCTTGCAGTGCGCGCGTTCCATAACCGCACCGATGCCCAGAACGAGCTGAAAGCGATTGCGACTACAGAACCTGCCGCTACCGAAGCCGCCCCCACCGAAAAAGTCACGTACACCGAGCCTCCCGCCCCGACGGAAACAGAGGCCCTCACGGACGGCTGGCACACCATAAACGGAAAGCGCTATTACATTCAGGATGGCGAAAAGTATGTAGATCTTCAGGAAATCGACAACGCGCTGTACTACTTCGACGAAGACGGCGCACTGGCTGAGAATGAAGACGTGGACTATTATGGGACTACTTTACATGCAGGCCGCGATGGTATAATAGAAGGAATTACTATTGATGAAATTGGGGGAGAATGGTCAGATGAGTACTACCATTACGGGAATAACGGACGTAGTTCTGTTCTGGAATTATCCTTTGAAGTAGAAGACTGCGATTCCTTCCGGTTCTATCTGGAGGCAGGCGGCTTGCATGGTGCAAAGGTGAATGGAAAGTGGAAAATCTATGTCAGGCACAATGGCAACTGGGAATTTGTACAGGATATCAATTACACAGAGCCAAATGGATATTTTGACATAAAACTCGACGGTTACAAGAACTTTGATGCCATTACTGCTTGCCCGATGGTGCAGGGCAACGCCACCTACTCCGCGGTTTTCTACCTGCAAAACGTACATTGCGTACTGTAATCGTGATCCGGCCGCAAGAAGACAAAAAAATACCGCCGGGGCAATTGCCCCGGCGGTAACTCTTTTCAGTATCAGGCGCTGCGGAACCGGGCGAGGAAATCCTTTGTTTCCTGCTTCTGCGGGTTTCCAAACACTTCGGAGGGTACGCCTTCCTCGCAGATGACGCCCTGACTCATAAACACCACATGATTGCTCACGTCCCGCGCAAAGGCCATCTCGTGGGTCACCACCAGCATGGTCATCCCTTCCCGCGCAAGAGACCGCATCACGTTCAGCACCTCGCCCACCATCTCCGGGTCCAGCGCGGAGGTGGGTTCGTCGAACAGCAGCACCTCCGGATCCATGGCCAACGCCCGGGCAATGGCTACCCGCTGCTTCTGGCCGCCGGAGATCTGCCGGGGCTTGGCGTTGATGTAGGGCGCCATGCCCACCTTTTCCAGATAGGTCATCGCGTGAACCCGGGCTTCCTCACGGCTCCGCTTCAGCACCTTCACCTGACCGACCATGCAGTTTTCCAGCACCGTCATATTGTTGAACAGATTGAAGGACTGAAACACCATACCCACATGGGCGCGGTAGGCCGGCGCGTTGACGCCCCGCCCAGCCACGTTCTTGCCGTGGTAGCAGACCTCGCCGGAGGTGGGCGTTTCCAGCAGGTTGATGCACCGAAGCAGCGTGCTTTTTCCGGAGCCGGAAGCGCCGATGATGGAGGTCACGTCGCCCTTGGCGACGGTAAAGTCAATGTCCCGGAGCACCTCGTGGCTTCCAAAAGACTTGGAAAGGTGGTTGACCTGTAAAATCACGTCTTCCATATTAATATTCTCCTTTCGGTCTTCCGGAATCGAACTCGCCGCTGCGCTCGTCGAAGGGCGTCTTGCGGCTGGGGTGGGAATAGGTACCGGCGCTCATGGCCAAAGAGTCCGTACTGACCAGCTCGTAATTGTCGCTGCCGTCCAGCCGCTTTTCAAGCCAACGCAGCAGGAAAGACGCCGCCAGCGTCAGCATCAGATACCCCACCATCTCGATCACGGCTGAGGGAAAATACAGCAGATTGACGCCCACAATGTTCCGATGGGTGGCGAAAAACTCCACGAAGCCGATGACGAACATCACGGAGGTGTCCTTGATGTTGATAATAAAGTTGTTGCCGATCTGAGGGATGATGTTCCGCAGCGCCTGAGGCATGATGACGTTCACCATGGTCTGCACATGGGTCATACCGATGGCCTTCGCGCCCTCGGTCTGGCCGGGGTCAATGGAAATAATGCCGCCCCGGACGGATTCGGCCATGTACGCGCCGGTGTTGATGGACACCACGATGATGGCTGCCACCCAGATGCCGCCCATTCCCTTGAAGGCCACCGCGCCGTCGGTGAAGTAGGGCAGACCGTAGAAGATGAACACCGCCTGTAAGACCATGGGCGTTCCCCGGAACACCTCCACGTAAATGCGGATCACCGCCCGCAGCAGCTTCAGAAAGAAGCGCTTGACCGGTGGGTCCTGTCGGGTGTAGGGAATGGTGTTGAGAATGCCGCACAGCAGGCCGATCACGCAGCCGATCAGGGTCGCGACCACCGCCAGAACCAGCGTGTTCCGGATGCCGGTAAAATAAGCGCCGGAGTAGGTTTCCCAGAGCTTTCCGATGTCGGTCGTGAGTTTTGCAAGCTTATCCATGAGGCACCTCAGATCGCGGGCTGAACGGCAATCGCCTCGTTCATGATCTGGTTCATGTCCTCCACGGTCATTCCGCTGAGGACCGCATTCATGGCGTCCAGCAGGGTGGTGTTGCCCTTGACCACGGAGATACCGATGTTGATCTCACCGGCGTCTACCTGAAAATTGTCCTCGCTGCCGGAGAAGTCCAGAATCACCAGATTGTCGTAGGTGGCGCAGGCGCCCATAGCGGTGGGCATATCGGTGCAGATGTAATCCACAGTGCCGGAGGTGACGGCCATGACCATGGCCGGAGCCGTTTCGGAAGCGGGCATCAGCTGGGCGCCTTCGATCTGGGGCAGGCAGGTGTCATACCAGATGGTGCCGGTCTGAGCGGTGCAGGAGCCGGAAAGCTGGGAAATGCCGGTGGCGGACGCCAGGGGGCTATCCTTCTGGGTGACGCAGACGATGGATGCGTAGAAGTAAGGGCCTGCCATGTCAACTTCCTGAAGCCGCGTCTCGGTCATGGACTGACCGGCAATGACGGCGTCCAGCTGACCGGCGTTCAGCGCGGGAACCAGACCGTCCCAGCCGATGGCCATGATCTCCAGCTCCCAGCCGTTGGCCTCGCAGATCTTCTTGGCGATCATGACGTCATAGCCGTTGGCATAAGCGCCGGGGTTGTTGGCGATGGGAACAGCGCCGTTGGAGTCGTCCATCTGGGTCCAGTTGTAGGGGGCGTAGGCACACTCCATGCCCACGGTGAGCACGCCGTCCTCCACGCCGGAGAGAACCACGGAACTGGCCGCAGTGGGCGCGGCGGAAGCGGCGGGAGCGTCGGAAGCAGAGCTTCCACAGGCGGTCATGGACAGAACCATAAGTACGGACAGGATAACGGATACGAACTTCTTCATTTTGGGATCGACCTTTCTTTTTTGCATTAAAAAATGAACCGCTTTGGAAAGCGGTCCATGGAAATGCGGAGACCCCACAAAAAGAAAGGAGTGATCCGAACAGCCAATGATAGCGCTTCACAAAGATTTTTTGTGACAGTCCGGCAGATGTTCTCTGACGACCCAGTATGAAAAACCCGGGCAGATTTCCCACACTTCGGCGGTGATCCCTTTCTCCTTCGGCGGCTGCACGACCTTGCCGGAGGGTACTGATGAGTACCGCGCCTCTATCAAGCGATTCAATTTTGAGTGTATCCTAGCATTGCGGTTTCCGATTGTCAATAGCTTTTTCGGTGCATCCGCGTTTTTTGTATAATCTTCCAAATCAGAAGCGAACCCTACCATTCCATTTCGGCGAATCCGGCACATGCCGCCCATCTGTGCGCGAATCCCGGCTTGACATTTGCCCCTTCTCCCGGTAAACTGGTTCTATCAAATATACGGAGGAAACAGCGATGGATCACAGGGAATTGGCGGCGGAGCTCTTTTTATCCGACAGCAACTGCGCTCAGGCGGTGCTGGAAGCCTTCAGCGACGTAACGGGGCTTGAAAAGAGCCTTGCGGCGAAGCTCGCCTCCTCCTTCGGCGGCGGCATGGGGCGAATGCGGGAGGTCTGCGGCGCGGTCAGCGGGATGCTGATGGTGGCGGGGCTTCTGTACGGCTATGACGACCCCGGCGAGAACGACGTGAACAAAAAAGCCCATTACCGGCTGGTGCAGAACCTTGCGGGGCAGTTCCGGGAGAAGATCGGCAGCATTATCTGCCGGGAGATTCTGGACAATCCGCCATCCGACCCCAATCCCACGCCCCGCACGGCGGAATTTTACAAGACCCGCCCCTGCGCCCATATGGTCATGACTGCGGCGGGCATTCTGGACGATTACATTGCGGAGCACCCGGTTATGGAGCAGCAGCTATGAACGATTTTATCTACAATCAGCACGACATTCCCAAAGAGCAGTACCGCTACGGCCTGCGTGCCTCGGCGGACGTGGGCTGCGGATGGGTCGCCACCTGGAACGCCCTGCAAATTCTGGGGTACAAAACGGACATCCCGGCGCTGATCCGCTACTACGAATGGCAGCTGCCCCTGATCCACGGCAACACCGGCACCTCCTTCTGGGGGCCTGCGGTGTGCTTCCGGAAGTGGGGCTTCCCCGTGAAGATCGTCGTGGACACCAAACGCTTCGACGAGGCGGCAAAAAACGCGGACGCCTGCATCCTGTTCTACCACTGGCGGAATAAATACCGCTTCGGCGCGCACTTCGTGGCGCTGCGCAACACCGCCGGGGGCTTCGTCGGCTACAACACCTACCGCAACTCCACCTGCGCGGACAACTACGGCGGCAGCCTTGCGGATTTCCTCCGCAAACGCAAGTATTTTGGCGCCGTCCTGCTGGCCATCAACCGAAAATGAGCAGAACTACCTCGGCAAAACGTAGAAAAAACCAGTGAAAATTTGTGAACATTTCACAGTTCACCCCGGACGTCCCATGGGACTTCCCTTTTCCCGGAAATCCGCCGCTTGCATTCAGCGGGAAAGTGTGATATCCTTATAAAAAGGAGATGAGCCGAATGACTGTCCGGGAATCGGGTGAAATGTATCTTGAGGCTATACTGGTTTTGGCGAAGAAAAGCGGGTATGTCCGCTCCATTGACGTCAGTGAATATCTGGGGTATTCCAAGCCCAGCGTTTCCCGCGCGATGGGCATTCTCCGGGAGGGCGGGTATATCCTCATGGAAAAAGACGGTGCCATCACGCTGACGGATTCCGGGAAAAAGCTGGCGGAGACGATCTACGAGCGCCACACGGTGCTCTCGGAGCTGCTGATCCGTCTGGGTGTGGACGAAAAGACCGCCACCGACGACGCGTGCCGGATCGAGCACGTCATCAGCGACGAGTCGTTCCAAGCCATCAAGCAGTACTATTACCAGCACAAAAAGTAAAAAATTCAGGCGGCGCTTAAAAGCGCCGCCTGAACGTTCCTATGGGTTCTGCCGTGTCAGCCCAGCAGTTCCTCGATCTCTGCCTTCGGCATGTAGCCGATGGCCTTGTTCATGACCTCGCCGTGTTCCACGACCACCAGCGTGGGGATGCTGGCGACGCCGAATTCCATGGCAAGCTCCACTTCCTCGTCCACGTTGATCTTGCCCACGGCGATATCCTCCCGCTCCTGGGCGATCTCCTCCACAATGGGGCCGACCATCCGGCACGGGCCGCACCATGGCGCCCAGAAATCCAGCAGCACGGGCTTATCGCTGTTTTTCACCAGCTCGTCGTAATTGGCCTTCGTAATGTGCATGACGGACATAACAATTCCTCCTTGGTATTTTTCTGTGCCTATAGTATACCCTAATTTTGAAAAAAGCGCAAGGGGCGCGTCGAGCGTGCGGACAATTTGACATTTTGCCGCCCATCTGCTATGATACCCTGAAAGAAACGGGAGGACACCAATATGAGCAAATGTGAATCCTGCGGCGGATGCAGCGGCGGCTGTTCCGGGTGCGGTCTGGAGCTGGAGCTTACGGAAGAAGAGATCCGCTTTCTGCACCGGCTGGGAGAGTGCGCCTTTCTGCCGGTGATTCAGGAAAAGGAAGCGCCGGTTTTCCCGGAGGAGCCGGGAAAAGAGCTTCTGCTGCAAATTCTGGAGAAAAAGGGCCTGATTTCCCTTGACTATGACAAGCCCCTGAAAGATTACCATACCCCCGCCTATGACGCCAGTCCCGTCCGGGGCAGCATGGCGCTGACCAAACGGGGACAGGACGTTCTGGAGCTGATGGAATATCAGGGCGTCCGCAGCTAACCATCCGGCGGCGTTTACCGGAAAAAAGAGACATAGAGAAGTGTTATTTATGAACAACAATGAATACCGCGTGGGCGTCAACCGTGGATTGCCTGTGGGGATGGGATATTTTTCGGTGAGCTTCGGATTCGGCGCCATGGCCGTGTCCCAGGGCGTAAAAACGCTGGACGCGGTGCTGATTTCCGCCGCGAACCTGACCAGCGCAGGACAGTTTGCGGGGCTGACCCTCATCGTCGCCGCCGCCACGCTGTGGGAAATGGTGCTGACGCAGCTGGTCATCAACAGCCGCTACGCCCTGATGAGTCTGGCGCTGAGCCAGCGGATGGGTGAGAAGATCGGCCTGCTGCCCCGGCTTCTGATCGCGTTTTTCAATACGGATGAAATTTTCGCCCTCGCCATGGCGCGGGAAGCACCCCTGACGGTGCCGTTCCTGCTGGGGCTGGGGACGCTGCCCTTTATCGGCTGGACGCTGGGGACGCTGTGCGGCGCACTGGCCGGGTCGATCCTGCCGCTCTCCATCCGGACGGCGCTGGGGGTCATGCTCTACGGCATGTTCATCGCCATCGTGGTGCCCCCCGCGAAGAAGAACCGGGACATTTTTGTCGCGGTGGTGCTGGCGCTGATTTTCAGCAGCCTGTTTTCCTGGACGCCCGGGCTGAAAACCGTTTCCCCGGGACTGTCCATCGTGGTCTGCACCGTGGCAGCCGCCGCCATCTGCGCCGCGCTGTTCCCGGTGAAGGAAGAGAGGGAAGCGGCATGAACATTTATCTGTACATCCTCGCCATGGCGCTGACGACCTACCTCATCCGCGTCCTGCCCATGACGATCTTCCGCAAGCCCATTAAGAGCCGTTTTTTGCGCTCGTTTTTGTACTACGTTCCCTATTGCTGCCTGACGGCCATGACGTTCCCCTCCATCCTCAGCAGCACCGCTTCTATCTTAAGCGGCGCGGCGGCGCTGGTGGTAGCGGTGATTCTGGCCTACCGGGGCAAGAGTCTGATCGTGGTTGCCCTCAGCAGCAGCGCCGCGGTGCTGGTCGTGGAATGGGCAATGAGCCATTTGTAAAATAACTGTGTATTCCTCCGCTTCGCCTTGACGAGCGGAGGAATCTTTGTTATAATGCGCCGTGAAGAGGGAGTGGTCGGCGCACAACGCGGGACTGAATCGACATACTGGTGAGGCCCCGGTTCAGCCTGAAATGACGAGACTTTTGCAGGCCGGCACAGTCTCTTCGCGTCTTCTGTGCTGACATGTATTCGGTACGGAGGATTTTTTATGGGAATCGGAGAACTGTTCTTGCTGGCGGTGGGGCTGAGTATGGACGCCTTCGCGGTATCCGTATGCAAGGGTCTTGCCATGAAAAAGGCAACGCCGAAGGCGGAGGCGACCTGCGGCCTCTGGTTCGGCGGCTTCCAGATGCTGATGCCCGTGACCGGCTTTTTCCTTGGCTCGCTGTTTGCCGAAGCCATTGAAGCGTTCGACCACTGGGTCGCCTTCGGTCTGCTGGTCATCATCGGCATCAACATGCTGAAGGAAGTGCTGGAGAAGGAAGACGAATCCGGCGACGACCCGGAAAAGGACGCCGACCTGTCCGTCAAGACCATGTTTCTCATGGCCGTGGCGACTTCCATAGACGCGCTGGCCGTCGGCATTTCCCTTGCCATGGTCGGCAGCGTGAACATTTGGCTGGCGGCGGCGTTTATCGGCATCTGCACCTGCCTGCTGTCCGCTCTGGGCGTGAAGATCGGCAACGTGTTCGGCAGCCGGTATGAGAAAAAGGCCGAGTTTGCCGGCGGCGTCATTCTGATTCTGCTGGGCGTGAAGATCCTGCTGGAGCATCTGGGGGTTCTGGCGTGAAGCGCACAAAGCGCCGCATGACGCTGTGTACTGTGCTTCTGCTTTGCAATCTGGTCTTTATCTGGGGCAATTCCCTGCTCCCGGCGGAAGTCTCCGGACAGATCAGCGGCACGCTGAAGGCGCTGCTGGACGGCGTGTTCACTCCCGGCGAAGCGGTTCCCTCCGGCGGCGACGGCCTGCTGCGGAAATTTGCCCACTTTGCCGAGTTCGGCGCGTTGGGACTGCTGCTTGGGTGGCTGTTCGGGATGCTGGGAAAAAAGCGGCTTCCGGCGTTTGCCCTGGGCGTGGCCGCTGCCTGCATCGACGAGACCATCCAGATCTTCGTCCCCGGCCGCAGCCCCGGCATCCGGGACGTGTGCATTGACAGCTGCGGCGCGGCCGCCGGTATGCTCCTGCTGTTTTTGGGGCATGCTTATTGGAAGAGACGATTTACCCGAAATAATTTCAGGAGGAAATGAAACATGAAAAGATTTTTAACTGCAATTCTGGCGGCAGCCATGGCGCTGTCCCTGCTTTCCGGCTGTGCCGGATCCAAGCCCACGGAAACCACCTCCCCCGACAAGGTGGAGGGAACCATGGAGGAGCTGCTGAACGAAATCGTTGCCCAGCAGCCGGTGGAGTTCGACGGCGGCGTCGAGACCATCGACCTCACCGACACCAGCGAGGAGGGTCAGTGGGCCATCAAGAGCAGCACCGGTCTGGATAACGCCGGCGTACTGACGGAGGCCGCGGTGTTCGAGCCGATGATCGGCTCCATCGCCTTTTCCATGGTCATGGTGCGGGTCGCCCCGGGTGAGGACATCAAGTCCGTCGCCGAAGCCATGAAGTCCGGCATCAACCCCCGCAAGTGGGTCTGCGTGGAAGCGGACGACATGCTGGTCACCGGCTACCGTGACGTGGTGATGCTCATTATGCTGGACACCAGCTACGACCTCACCGCCCAGGCCTTTGTGGACGCCTTTGGCAAGGTCGTCGGCGAACCCGAATTTGTGATTTAAGGTTCCCAAAATGGCAGCGATTCCATCGCTGCCATTTTTATAAGAGTTCTCAGGAGCGAACACGCCTATGGTTTTTTCAAGCATTCCCTTCCTATATTATTTCCTCCCGGCGGTGCTGGCGGTGTATTTTCTCACACCCCGGAAGGGGAAAAACGCCGTTCTGCTCCTTGCCAGCCTGATTTTTTACGGCTGGGGGGAGCTGCGGCTGCTGCCCCTGATGGCGTTCACCATCCTGCTGTGCTACGTCTGCGGCCTGGGCATCGAACGCTCCCGGAAGCGGAAAAAGCTCTGGCTGCTGGCGTCCATCGTCATCAGCGTGGGGCTGCTGGGGGTTTTCAAGTACGCGGACTTCTTCATCGGCAGTCTGAACGCCGTCACCGGCCTGAAAATTCCCCTGCTTCATCTTGCGCTGCCCGTCGGCATCAGCTTTTACACCTTCCAGTGTCTGAGCTACACCATCGACGTCTACCGCGGCAGCGTCCCGGCGCAGAAAAATCTGATCAACTTCGGCGCATACGTCGCCCTGTTCCCCCAGCTGATTGCAGGCCCCATCGTCCGGTACGCGGATATCGCCCGGGAGCTGGAACACCGGGAGCACAGCTGGGAAAACGCGGCGGTGGGTCTGCGGCGGTTTCTGGTAGGGCTGGGGAAAAAGGTCATCCTTGCGGATAACTTCGCCCTGCTGATCCGGCTGTTCCGACAGAGCGGCGAAAAATCCGTCCTGTTTTACTGGATGTACGCCGTGGCCTTCACCCTGAACATTTACTTCGATTTTTCCGGCTATTCCGACATGGCCATCGGCCTGGGGCGGGTGCTGGGGTTCCATTTTGTGGAGAATTTCAACTACCCCTACCTCTCCAGAAGCGTCACGGAGTTCTGGCGGCGGTGGCATATCAGCCTTGGCAGCTGGTTCCGGGACTATGTATATATCCCCATGGGCGGCAGCCGGGTCAGCCGCTGGCGGTGGGTTCTGAACATCCTCACCGTGTGGATGCTTACGGGGCTGTGGCACGGCGCGGCGTGGAATTTCGTGCTGTGGGGGCTGCTGTTTGCCGCGCTGCTGCTGGCGGAAAAGTGGATTCCCGTCCTGCAAAGGCTGCCGGGCGTCCTGCGCCATGGCTATGTGCTGCTGGCGGTAGTCCTCAGTTTCGTCCTGTTCAACGCGGACAGTCTTGCCCAGGCGGGGCAGGACTTTGCCGGACTGTTCGGCTTCGGCAGCCTGAGCCTGACCTCCGCCGAAACGCTGTATTATCTCAAAAGCTACGCCGTCCTGTTCATCTTGGGCATTCTCGGCTCCACGCCGGTGGTGAAAAACGCGGCGCGGCGCATGGACGGGACGAAGGCGGGCGCTGTGCTGGAGGCCGCGGCAATGCTGGCGCTGCTGATCGTCTGCACGGCCTATCTGGTGGATGGCTCCTTCAGCCCGTTCCTGTATTTCCGGTTTTGAGGGGGGCGAAGGTATGAAGAATCGAATTTGCGCAATCATGGTTGCGGCCGTTTGGGCGGTGCTGGCTGCGTGGGCATGGCTGGCGCCCAGCCGGGACATTTCCGTCGCGGAGCGCCGCCAGCTGGCGCAGAAGCCCGCCATTCAGGGGAAAAAACTGCTGGACGGCAGCTTCATGGCGGATTTTGAGGATGCCAGCCTGGATCAGTTCCCCCTGCGGGATACTTTCCGCGAGGCGAAGTCCCTGTTCCACCGCTTCGTCCTGCGGCAAAGCGACAAAAGCGGCATTTATATCTCCCAAGGCTATGCTGCGGCACAGGAATATCCCCTGAGCGAAGCCTCGGTCAACCACGCACTGGAGCGGTTCAGCAGCGTATACGAAACCTATCTTTCCTCCACCGATTCCCAAATTTATCTTGCCATCGTCCCGGACAAGGGCTACTATCTGGCGCAGTCCGCCGGGCAGCTGTCCCTGGACTATGACCGGCTCTTTACCATGGTGGAGGGCGGAATGCCCTGGGCGTCTCCCATCCGCCTGACGGACAGCCTGTCCATTCAGGACTATTACCGCACCGACACCCATTGGCGGCAGGAGCGGCTGCTCCCGGCGGCGCAGACGCTGTGTCAGGCACTGGGGGTGTCCTCTCCCCGGCAGGAGGATTACACCGTCATCCCGCTGGAAAAGCCCTTCTACGGCGTGTACTACGGTCAGGCAGCGCTGCCTATGCAGCCGGACACCATGTACCTGCTGAAAAGCGACCTGCTGGACGACTGCCGGGTGTACGATTACGAAACGGGGGAGACCGCCGCTGTCTACGACATGACCAAGCTGGACAGCAGAGATCTGTACGACGTGTATCTCTCCGGTGCCCGGAGTCTGCTGACCATCGAAAACCCCAACGCGGCCACTGACCGGGAGCTGATCGTATTCCGTGATTCCTTCGGAAGCAGCATCGTTCCACTGCTGGTAAACGACTACGCCAAGGTGACGCTGGTAGACCTTCGGTACATCCGAAGCGACTATCTGGGGCAGTTTCTGGACTTTCACGGTCAGGACGTGCTGTTCCTCTACAGCACGCTGCTGCTGAACAACAGCGCGGCAATCAAATAAAGCATCAAGGGCGCTCCGATGAAAGCGGAGCGCCCTTAATGCAAAAAAGTCCACTGTAATCTGAACGACTACAGTGGACCTGGCAGAGGATGAGGGATTCGAACCCCCGCAAACGGAGTCAGAGTCCGGTGTGCTACCGTTACACAAATCCTCTATATAATACCTGGTGGAGACAACAGGACTCGAACCTGTGACCTCATGCGTGTGAAGCATGCGCTCTAACCAGCTGAGCTATGCCTCCATACCGAAGCAGGGTTTATTATACCACGTTTTTCCGGAAAGTCAACCACTTTTTCCGGAATTTCCTTTTTTCTTTTTGCGCCCCGCCCTGAAAAGGACGGGGCGCATGAGGCTTGTTTACCTGTATGGCTGCACGTATCGTTCATGGCTCAGACTTTGTGGTCGCGCGTGGGCACCGGAGACAAGTCCGAGCATGGCGTAGATCGTAACCACCGAAGAACCACCGTAGCTGATCAACGGCAGGGTCAGACCGATAACGGGCATGACGCCGATGCACATGCCGGTGTTGATCATCACCTGGAACATCAGCGCGGACGCGGCGCCGTAGCATACCAGCCGGCGCATATAATCCTGACAGTGCATGCCCACATAGATGCACCGGGCGATGATGGCCATTTCCATAATCATGATCGCAAGGCACCCCACGAAGCCCAGCTCCTCGCCCATGGACGAGAAAATATAGTCCGTGTGCTGGGCGAACAGGCTGCCGCTCTGGGTACGGTTGCCGTTGAACAGTCCCTGTCCCGTCAGGCCGCCGCCGGTGAGGGAGCGCAGGTTCATCATGGAGTGGTAGCGCTCGTTGATGCCCGTGGGGTCGATGGTGTCGTCAAACAGGATCAGGAACCGGTTCTGCTGGTACTCGCCGAGGAACTGCCACAGGATCGGGAACGCCGCCGCGATCAGACCGATGGCCAAAGCAAACCACCACAGGCTGACGCCGCCGCCGAAGGCCATACCGATGAAGATAAACACGAAGATCAGGGAAACGCCCGCGTCGCCGGACAGCACCATGTTCAGTCCCACCAGCAGTCCCAGATGAAGGCACATGTGCATAATAGACGGCAGGCTGGATATTCGGTTCTGGTGCGCCGACATGACCGAAGCCATAATAACGACATAGGTGATCTTGCAGACCTCGGCGGGCTGAACGCTGATAAAGCCCAGGTTGATCCAGCTTCGGTTACCGGAGCCGTGGTCGGTTCCCAGGGGGCTTATCAGCATGAGAAGCAGCGCACAGTTGAAAGCCACCATCACCATCCGGTGTTCCGAGAGAAAGTCCAGATCAATGGAGGACACCAGCGCGTACATCATGACGCCCAGACCGGTAGCCGCCAGCTGAATGATAATATATTTGAGATTGCCGCCAAACTTGTCGGCGGAAGTGGCGCTGGCAATAAAAACGCAGCCAAAACCGGACACGATCAGGCACAGGATCAGCAGAAATATGTCGCCTTTTTTCCAGAAGTCCTTTAATTCATCCAAAAACCGGCTCAAACAACCGCCTCCTTTCCGCTATGGTTTTTCATTATACCATCCTTCCGGGGAAAAGTAAATAGACGAAATGTGAACGTGCCTTTAACATTGCCGGGGGGCGGGGTATAGGGGCCTTCCAAAACGGGCAGAATCCATAAAACCCGGCAAAAAAAAATGTTATGTCTGATATTACATGCAAAAGTCAAGAGTAAAAGCAGAAAAAACTAAAATATTTTTTCAGAAGGCTTCAAGCGGCTTCGGCGACGTATCTTTCAAAGAGCGATCCGGACGTTTCAAAGCCTAAAATCTCGCGCGGGTAATTGTTGATCCACGTTTCGACGCGCTGAATATATGCGGCGGTTACTTTCCGGAAGTCCGTTCCTTTCGGCAAGAACCGCCGTATCATTTTGTTTATGTTCTCATTCGTGCCGCGCTCGTATGCGCTGTACGGGTGGCAATAGTAAACCTTCGTGCGCTTCCGGTCTTTGCCGTAGACGGATTTTTCAATTCCGGCGCAATCCATAAATTCCGATCCGTTGTCAAACGTAATGCTTTTGAATATCTGTGAAAACTTCTTCCCGAAGCGGCGTTCTAATTTGTTCAGCGCCGCCACGACGCTGGCGGCGGTCTGATCCGGCATTTTGATAATAATTTCGTTCCGCGTCAAGCGCTCCGAAAGAACGAACAAGGTTTCCTTCGTCCGCTTCTTCCCGCATACGCAATCGCCTTCCCAATGTCCGAAGGTCTGCCGATCGTTGATTTCCTGCGGGCGTTCCTCTATGCTTTCGCCCTGCGGCGCGCGGGCGGCTTTCTTCCGCTCCACCTTGTCATACTTACGCTTCCGCTCCCCGTGTTCCGGCAAGCTCTCGCGGCTGATCCCGTAGAATATACCCTTGTCGATGTAATTATAGATCGTCTTTTCGCTGATCTCCGTTTTGAAGGTCAGCCCCAGCCGCTTGATTTCTCCGACGACGGCGGCGGGGGAATAGCCTTCTTCGCCGATCTTCTTTTCGATGAAGGCGGATAATTCGTAATCGTTGCCGATCTTCAATTCGCCGCCTTTGGCTTTTAGGTTCTCTTCATAGCGCTGTTGCGCGATCTCCGGCGAATAGCGTTCTTCGGTCGTCAAGTCGGAATTCAAATGCGTATAGCGTCCGCGCTTCAACTCCCTGTATATCGTTGTATTGTGGACGTGCAGACGGTCAGCGATCGCGCAAGGCTTCAAGCCCTCTTTCAATCCCTTTTCGATCTTTATGCGATCCGTCCATGTTAAGTGTTTGTGCATTCTTTCTTCCTCCGGCTTCCGAATATGACAAAAGGGCGGCATTTCTGCCGCCCTTCGCCCTCTCTGATTATCTGCTTGTGATATGCAATTCGCTTTTAAGCGCCGCTTGCAGGACGGCGGAAAAATTCACGCCAGCCCGCTCCGCTTCAAAGTTAAGCCATGAAGGAATGGTGCAATTCTTCTTCACGACGCGCATATCGTTCTTTCTGCGGTACTCCGCGAAATCAACGTCAACCAGCGAAACGATCGCGCCGGACGGCGCTTCGGCTTGTGCGCTTGCAATGCTCGACGCTTCCGGCAACGCTTCGCCGTCGTCCTGCATATCAATTCCCATAAGCCCGATTGCGTCCCGCGCCATTTCGATCGCGTCCGGAATGTCCTTGCCCTGTGTATTGATATTGAAATCGGGGACGAATACCACGACGAACTCTTTTCCCTGCGTCATAACGATGGGATATGCGTTTTTCATTCTGAATACCTCCTTGAAACTGTGCTATATATTATCGCCAAGGGCGGCGGGCTTATTTCAGCCCGCGCCGCTTGATGATTGCTTTTGCTAACTCTTCGTCGGTTTCTCTGTGCCTTACGACGCTTTCCCTTTGACCGTCCTTCACGTATATGTCGTGGTTCGCGCCGTGCCGCTTGAACTTCCAGCCGTTTCGTTCTAAAAGCTCGATAAGGTCTTTTGTTTTCATCTGCTGTCCTCCTTACATTTACTATTATACGCCTTCAATGCGTATATGTCAATAGGTTTTGAGAAAAAATTATACGTATTTTATGCGCCTGTAAAAGAATAACGGCGACGGGATCACCCCGCCGCCGTTATTCGTCTATACCTAAAAGCCAATTTACCGAAACGCCCAGCACTTCCGCAAATATCTTCAATTCAAAGTCGGATACGAAGCGCGTACCGATTTCAATTCGGCTTATACTGTCCCGCTCCATGTTGATCCCTTTCAACTGTATTTGTGCGGCTAAATCCTCTTGACGTAGCCGCCGGACGACGCGCGCTTCGCGCAATCGGTCGCCGCAAATGTTCTTTTTGCCGTTGTAATCGTATATCTTCATTTCCGCCGCGATCCCTCTTCATTCTGATTATTTGCAAAGCGTGTGTGAATATTCTGCTTTATTCTTGATTTTAGCGCACGGCGGGCGTATAATTGTGTTAAAGGTCAGAATGGGCGAATTCTGCCTTAAAAATTTACAATTTGAAAGGGGAATGAGAATGAAAAAATCTTCTATCGCTCTTTTTGTTGCCGCCACGCTGTTCCTTTTATGTTCCTTCACCTTCCTTCCGGACGGGATCGGCGAATTCGCTTCCGGTGTTGCCGTTGCCGTTGTCCTTGCTCTTGTAGGATTTTCCAAAGAGAAAAAGGCGCGTAAAGCCGCCGCCGAAGCGCGCTTGAAGCAAGAGGAAGAAGCCCGCGCGCAAGCGGAAGCAGAAGCCCGCCGACGCGAATTTGAAGCTACGCACGGCGTTCTTTCTTTGCCTGTGTCCGGCGTAACATTCGATAGCCGCCAGCGTGTTCTTGCGAAGCTGTATCGCGAAAGCGACGGGATCGGAATTGACGGTCGTTTGGAAACGTGCGAATACGAAGGCGCGCCCGCCGTCCGTGTTTTTGCAGAAGATGAATTGATCGGATACGTTCGGAAAAGCGATCTTTCGCAAACGCTCCCGATTGTTGATCGCGTCGATGATGTAACGATCACGATTGATTGCTTTGAAGATAACGAAAAGATTTACAACGCCGAAGCGCGCGTCGTCTATACGAAGTGAACCAAACAAAAAAATCCCCCGTGCAAGGCTCGAAAGCCCGCACGGGGGATTGTTCTTTATGCGGCGAAAGGCTGAAAGGGGAAGCGCGATCCGCCGCGTGGTCAATTACTCTTTATTTCCGTTGATCTGCTCCGCCGGAATGCCGTTTACCACAAAATAGTCCGGAAGATTAAAGACGGCGGCTTCGATCAGTTTGTCCAGCGTTTCCGCGTCGATCTTGAAGCCCTTGCTATTCAGAAATTCAACAACGTATGCTTTCTTCTCTGCGCCCCTGCCGCTTCCGGTGTAAAGCTGTTCGGCGGCTTCGACGGCAACCGTTACCCACATTTTGATTTTCTCAAACTGTGCGGCGGTCGTCTTGCTTCTGATCCACGGGATCACGAAGGCGGTAATGATAGCCGCGATAAGAGCGATCACGGCGTTTGCAATGCTGGTAAGATCAATAGTCATTGTTTGTATCCTCGCTTTCTGTTATGTCGATTTTTTCTTTTTTCTTGATCCTGCCGATAATTACTTTGGCAAGACGCTTCATCATCATTGCGCCACATTCAATCACGACGGCGCGGAAATACCATTCGATCAGAACGGTTTGTTCCTGCCGCGTGACAAGGAATGAAACGTACTGCGCGACGATGAAAGCCGCCGTTGTAATCGCGATCACAATAACGGCTTTCGTTGCGAAGCGTTCGTCAGCTTTGAAGAAGCAACGCTTTCAAAGTGCTGTCAACGTTCATTTTGCTTTTCCTCCCAAACGCGGCGCATTTCTGCCGTCGCTTCGTCCGCCGCTTTTTCGTTCGCCGCCGTGAACCACGGTCGCGCGGGCATATTTGAACGCCCGTAATTCAGCACGAAGCCTTTTTCGGCGTTGCGTACCCCGTGCCGATCTTTTCCCGTCGGCGCAATATCGACGTATTTTCCGCCGTTGCGCTCTTTTACTGCGGATACCTTGATCGACGCGGTTAAATCGCCCGTTCCTCTGCCTGTACTGTTTAACTTCTTTGTTTCCGCTTGAAACGCGTTCTTGATAACCTCGCCGCCAGCTTTCAGCATTTCCGGCACGGCTTCCATTGTCGCTTTGTCCCTCCGAAGCATTGCTTCTTGTACGTCGTCAAGCCCTGTTACGGTGAATTTAGCCATCTGCGCCGCTCCCTTCCGCTTCCGGAAGATTAACCAGCGTCAATTCCGTAAATTCTCCGTTCCCGTGCATGTACGTCCGAAGGACGCGATACCGTTTCCCGCTCGAAACGGGATATTCCACGATCTGCTGTTCCTCATACTCGAAAGAATGAACGTCAAACTTCAATTCCGTTGTATATCCCGCCTGTTGCGCTTTGTAGAACTCCGAAAAGCCCACGGATTTCTTGTCAGCAAAAACCGTTGTCGCGGTTTCAATGCGGGCGACGGGGAAGCCGTGTTCGTTCGTTGACGGCGAAGGATCGGATAGCGCGATCAAGGTTATTTGTTCGCCCCATCTCATTTCGCCGCCACCCCGCTTTCGATATAATCCGCCGTCAGCGATAGCGCACATTTCAAATAGTCGTAGGCGTTGCGGTAGCGCTCCGCGTCGTCATTGAAGCCGAATTCCGCCTTTGCATAAAGCACAACCGCCCGATCAAGAAGG
>OFMM01000486.1_pt1 | contig 25987 bp, 19 predicted proteins | sample 1541811 | NCBI WGS metagenome assembly OFMM01 (sample SAMN04209246, study PRJEB22552) | human gut metagenome | biome: gut; material: feces | host: Homo sapiens | place: USA: Oklahoma
TATGACAACAGGTATTGCTATGGTTATGGTTAAAGAACACAATCTTAAAAGAATAGCAAATGTTCTCGGTCTTGAAAATGCTGACTCTATTATTTCACAAGCTGACACCATCAGAAACAAAAAAACATATGCAAGACTTAAAAAATCAGGCAAAGAACTTGAGTATCTGATGGTAAACAAAAAGCAAATTGAAATTTTAAATTTAAAATGTGTTCAGTTTGCAAAATTTCAAAAATCAGAAGATAAGTTCAATATCGTTTTTCTCGAAAATGATAAAGACAGGATATTGAATTTACTATATCCGAATAAATCAACAGAGCCAACTGCACCAACATTTGTGCAGGTCAACTCTCAGATTAACAGAAGATTGAAAAAACAATCAGAAGAAACAGGAGAAAAACTTTGTTACAAGGTTATAAGCTCAAAGCAATATGACCTTATTAAAAACTCAGATATTGATTACGCTGTGTTTAAAAAAGAAAACGGCTCTTACAATCTTGTTTTTCTTGAGAGCAACAGCAACAATATAAATAATATATTATATCCCGGAAAGAAGGTAACCTTGCAATAATAGTTTTGCGAGCTAATTCAATTTGACATTTAAGAAAAGGAGGACTCTATATGCTACCAAACTTATATAAGTGCGATGGACTTTATTACTTAATCAAAAAAAGTTCAAGTTAGGCTTGATTTTTACGCTTTAAAGTAATAAAATGTTAGGAGGATAATGATGTCAATAGAATATGAAAATCAACTTAATAATTATATTCGTATGTTCGAAAATGAACTGAGGAATCTCACTGCAACACCAAATGATTGGCTTAAATTTTTATATTCAGCTTGCCACAATTACAAACTGGATTTTAAAGAACTTGTTTTAGTCAATACAACTTTTCCAAATTCTACAGCAGTGTTACCTAAAAAAGCGTGGGTTGAAAAATTCGGTCGAATGATTGATAAAAACGCAGTCGCTATTCCCTCGATTGTTTTCAATGGATCTAATAGTAGAGTAAAATTGTATTATGATATTTCTCAAACTATCGAAACAGAAAAATCAAAACCTGTTCCTTTATGGAAGTACGATATAAAAGACGAGCAAAGTATTGTAACTGCTCTCAATAAAAAATTTGGTTTAAAAGCAAAAAGCTTTGAAACAGTTATTGCAGGTGCAATTAACATTCTTGCTAAATCAAATTCCGAGAATAATTATCAAATACTTAAGAATGTATATAGAAAAGCAACAATTTCGAGGTATGATAATGCAAGGAAAATACATACTGACATAGTTGCAAAAAGTGCAATGGCTGTAATATGCTCTCGCTGTGGTTTTGATATTACTAAAATATTTAATTTTGGAGATTTCAGAGAAGTAACATATTATGATAGCTCACAAGCGGCTGTAGCTTTAGGTAATGCTACTTTTGGTACAGCAAAATCTATATTGCAAATTATTTCATATACAATACAGAAAGAAAGGGTGCTTAATAATGGCAAACGAAACAATAATAGCCTATGGTCTGGAGTACGCCAGGGACAAAGAGGGATATTGGACGCCAACTCTCCAACTCCCGAAATTGGGGTTGAATATGTGGGGAATGGCAAGGAAAGAATATCTGAAAACGAACAATCCAGTAGAATTCGATATGATGCTGATGTCAGGGGAAATCTTTACCCACCTCGAAACAATTCAGACTCAGGCACAGGAGAGGTACGAAACATTGATAGAGCAGAAGAGAGAAGCATTGGGAGTAACCGAGGAACTCAAGGAGAAAGACTGGCTCAAGTGGGTTCAGTTGGCGAACGGCATTCAGGAAGAAGCTCGTCAGGAAGTTCTCGAAGAAATGATTTACATCTAAATGAAGAACATTTAAAAAGCAATACAGAAGCAGAGGTAATTGATAATTCCTCTGCTTTTTCTATTTCTCAGGAGCAAATCAATAAGATTATTACTGAGGGAAGTGGCGTTGTAAACGGAAAATATAGAATATACGAGCAATTTGCAAAAGACGAAACTTTAAAAGATAATGCTCAATTTTTGAAAAATGAGTATGGGATTGGCGGTAAGTCAAGTGCCGCAACTTATAACCATATTGGTGTTGATTGGGATGGAAAAGGGCTGTTATTAGCTAACAAAAACACCGAAAATAAAATATTACTCAAATGGGAAAAAGTCGCTAAGATTATATCCTATCTCATCAAAACCGACGGATACCTAAATTCAGCTGAAAAACAAGGTTACATTGACTATAAGAAAGCAAAAGAACTACCCGCAGAGAAACAAAAAGAAGCCGAAATCCCTGCTGAGGAGTTAGAACTTGCATATTCTGTAGGGAAAAAGTGTTACATCGGAGCTGATGAGTATAAGATTATCGGTATAACCGATAATACTGTATCATTGTTTGACAGCCGTTATCCTTTGCTCAGTACAGATATGAGCAAAGAAGAGTTTGAAAAAAAGATTACAGAAAATAGGCAGTTTAATGAACATTTATTTGTTAAAAAATCGCTTGATAAAGATTTATTTTTCAATAATTTAGACAAAGAATCGTTTACATACATTTATTACAATCCTGATGCAGATTCAGGCGGTCAGTTTGTTATTACAGAAATACCTTACGAACAAGTTATTGAAGCATCAAAAAAATACCCTGATAACACATCTGAGTTTTTTGACTATATTGTTTCAGTAGGAAGACAAACTGCAGTCGATGTTGACAGTGAATTCTTCCGTGATTCGCTCGACAAATACAACAGTAACAGCCACTTCGCCGAAGGTCTGACTGATGATGTAAAAAATCAGCTTACAAATATTGCTTTGTCAGCCGATACCAATTTCAACCAAAAGGGTTATTATGACTCTTATTCAGAGATACAATCAGAAAATCCCGATGCGATAATACTGTTCCGTGTGGGTGACTTTTATGAGGTGTTAGGTGATAATGCTCAAGAAGTAGCCGAGGCACTTAATTTAACGCTTATGTCACGAACAATTAACAGAGAAAAGATACCAATGGTCGGATTTCCGTCCTCTTATCTTGAAGATAACGAAAACTTGCTTGTTGAAATCGGTTATAAAATATTGACCGTTGAGCCGGAGGATATAGCGGAAAGAACAAGCTTGCGTAACAAAGCACAGGAAGTTGCAAAGCGAAATAATTTGCCTTTTTCCGATAAATTCAGTATGGGTTTCGAAGATGATTTCGATACGGCAGTTTATGACGGAAGTATGTCAGCTGATGATTATGAAAAATTACAGCAAGCTGACATCGAACCAAAAGCCGACCGTCCGACAATCACTTGCGACTGGAGCGAACATCCTGCGTTTGAAGATGGCAAGACTTATTCGGTAGCAGATTTTGACAGAATTATGAAGTCTGCCGATGATGAATGGGTCAGACTCAGACAGTATGAGCAAGACACATATGGCAATGATATGGACGCAATATATCAAGCCTATGAAGACGGAGAAATTGACAGTGTTCATCAAGGCTATGCAAAGACAAAGTTTATTATCAATATGCCCGACGGAACTCGATACACAGAAAGACAAGACATTGGCGACGGTGACGGCGGTGTTATTGACTTTTTAAGGCAGTATGATAACTATAAAAATCTTGTGCCAATACTTGAACAGGAAAGAGATAACGAACCATCACTCTTAACTCCTGTTTATGGGGAAGAATTTGTAAAAGAAGTGGAAGAGCAATCGGACAATTTGTCCGCTCAGCAAAAGCGAGAAGATGTTATTTTTTCTTCTGATGGTAAAAACTATGTAATCACAGATGATAATTTTGCCGATGGCACAAAAAGTGAGCGTTATGCCAATAATATTAACGCAATAAAAACGCTTAAGGAAATTGAAAGCAGCAACAGACAGGCTACACCAGCAGAACAAGAAATACTTGCAAAGTATGTAGGTTGGGGAGGTCTTGACAGCTACTTCAAAGCTGAAAACAACGCACAACTAAAAGCTCTACTAAACGATGATGAGTATAAAGCTGCATTAGCAAGCACACTTACATCATTCTATACACCTCCTGCAGTTATCCGAGCAGTGTATAATGCATTTAATAACTTAGGATTTAAAACAGGCAATATCCTTGAGCCAAGCTGCGGTGTCGGCAACTTTATGGGGTTATGCCCGACCAATATGTCAGACAGCAAATTCTACGGAGTAGAGCTTGATGATATATCCGGCAGAATTGCAAGTAAGCTGTATCCGCAGGCTAATATTGCGGTGCAAGGCTTTGAAACAACCAATCTTCCCGATAATTTTTTTGACGCTGCAGTCGGTAATGTTCCGTTTGCTCAGCTTAAAGTGCTTGATAAAAAGTACGATAAATATAATTTTCTTATTCACGATTACTTTTTTGCAAAGACATTGGATAAGGTAAGACCGGGCGGCATAATTGCTTTTATTACTTCTAAGGGTACAATGGACAAAAAGTCCTCTAAAGTAAGAAAATACATAGCACAGAGAGCGGAACTTCTCGGAGCAATCAGACTTCCAAATGATACTTTTTCAAAGACCGCCGGAACGGAGGTTACTTCCGATATTCTGATACTGAAAAAGCGTGAGAGAATGATTGACATTGAGCCTGATTGGGTACATCTTGGCACAGATGATAACGGTATTACAATTAACAGCTACTTTGTCGAACACCCGGAAATGATACTCGGCGAAATGCAAGAAGTTTCAGGACCGTTCGGAGCAAAAGCAGAGTGCATTGCTTATGAAAATGCAAATCTTGAGGACTTGCTGAATGAAGCTGTATCTAATATTGACGGAGAGTATAAAGCACAGGCAATCGAAAAGCTCTTTGAAGATACGGAAGATGATGAGGACGCAGACTTAATTCCTGCTACTCCTGATGTTAAAAATTTCTCTTATACAGTTGTTGACGGTGATATATATTATCGTCAAAACAGCGTTATGGAGAAGCAGAAGCCTAATAAAACTGCCGAAAAAAGAATAAAGGCTCTCGTTAAAGTAAGAGAGGCTCTTCGAGAAGTTCTTAATAATCAACTTGAGGATATGCCTGGTGAGATTATTGCAAACTCTCAGCGTAAGCTCAATATTATCTATGATAAGTTCGTCAATGAGTACGGTTATATTAATTCAAAAGCAAATATGAAGGCTTTCGAAAAAGATAACTCAATCAATTTGCTCGCATCACTTGAAAAATTTGACAGCGAAAAGAATTATAAAGGCAAATCGGATATTTTCAGCAAACGAACAATTCAACCTCATAAGGCTGTTGATAAAGTCGATACAGCATCTGACGCACTTGCGGTTTCCATTGCGGAAAAAGCTAAGGTGGATTTGGAATATATGAGCAAGCTCTACGGTAAATCTGTTGATGTTACGATAGATGAGCTTGAGGGTGCTATTTTCCTTGTTCCCGGCACAGATGAGTATCAGACTGCAGACGAGTACCTATCAGGAAATGTTAGGCAGAAGTTAAGAACAGCTTTGTCATACAGCTATGATGAGCCTGAAAAATATGACAGTAATATAGCTGCACTCAAGGCAGTACAGCCAACAGACCTGACGGCTTCCGAAATAGATGTCAGACTTGGTGCTACTTGGCTTCCGATTGATGTAGTCAGAGATTTTATGTATACGACATTTGGAACTCCTCGTTATGTGCAAAAATCAATTGATGTTGTGTATTCAAACTATAACTCAGAGTGGGGAATCACGCATAAGAGTCTTGATAAGTCTGTAAATGTAATGAGCAACTACGGTACTAAAAGAGTAAATGCTTACAAGATACTTGAAGACACACTTAATTTGAGAGATGTAAGGGTATTTGACAATGTTTATGAGGACGGTAAAGAAAAAAGAGTTTTGAATAAACAGGAAACCGCAATCGCTCAGAGCAAGCAAGAGCTGATTAAAAGTCGCTTTGCGAGCTGGGTGTTTTCAGACAGAGATAGACGAGAAAGACTTTGCCGTCTTTACAACGAAAAATTCAACTCTGTTCGTCCTCGTGAGTATGACGGCAGTCACCTCGTTCTTGATGGTATGAACAGTGAAATACAGTTAAGAGAGCATCAGCGCAATGCGGTGGCACACGCAATTTATGGCGGCAATACTCTTCTTGCACACACAGTCGGTGCAGGCAAAACCTTTGAAATGGTAGCAATAGCTATGGAAAGCAAGCGACTTGGATTGTGCAACAAGTCGCTGTTTGTTGTGCCAAATCATCTGACGGAACAGATGGGCATCGAGTTTATGCAGCTCTACCCTGCTGCTAATATCTTAGTTGCAACGAAAAAAGACTTTGAAACAGCAAACAGAAAGAGATTTTGCAGCCGTATCGCCACAGGCGATTATGATGCGGTCGTTATCGGTCATTCGCAATTTGAAAAAATCCCGATGAGCATTGAAAGGCAGCGTCAGGTTATTGAAATGCAGATTGACGATGTTATTGAAAGTATAGTATCTGCTCAGGATAACAACGCTGAAGCGTTTACGATTAAGCAGCTCGAAAAAACAAAAAAGAATTTAGAAAACAGATTAGAAAAGCTCAATGACCAATCAAGGAAAGATGATGTTGTAACCTTTGAGGAATTAGGCATTGACAAGCTTTTTGTTGATGAAGCGCATTACTACAAAAATCTGTTTTTGTATACTAAAATGCGTAATGTTGCGGGTGTTGGACAAACAGAAGCGCAGAAAAGCTCCGACCTTTTTATGAAATGCCGTTACCTCGATGAGATTACAGACGGCAAGGGCGTTGTATTTGCAACGGGTACTCCTTTGAGCAACTCTATGACTGAACTGTATACAATGCAAAGATATTTGCAGTATAACAAGCTCTCTGAGCAAGGCTTGAGTAACTTTGACGCTTGGGCAAGTACCTTTGGCGAAACGGTTACGGCTTTGGAACTGTCACCGGAGGGTAACGGATACAGAGCAAAAACAAGGTTTGCAAAATTCTTTAATCTGCCTGAGCTTATGAGTACATTCAGAGAGATTGCCGACATTAAAACCGCTGATGTTTTAGATTTAGATGTTCCTGAAGTGGAGCGACATAATGTTCTTACCAAACCATCAGAGCAACAAAAAGATATTCTCACCGGACTTGCAGAAAGAGCGGAAAATGTTCGTAGTGGTGCTGTTGACCCGTCAAAGGATAATATGCTTAAAATTACAAATGACGGCCGAAAACTTGCACTTGACCAGCGACTTATCAATCCTATGCTGCCTGATTTTGAGGGAAGTAAATTGAACGCTTGTGCGGATAATATTTTTTCTCTGTGGGATAAGACAAAAGAAGACAGACTTGCACAGATGGTGTTCTGCGATATTTCTACTCCTAACGGTGATAAGTTTAATGTGTATGATGATTTAAAAGAAAAGCTCTTAGCAAAAGGTATTCCCGAAAACGAAATTGCATTTATTCACGATGCTAAGACTAATCAGCAGAAGCAAGATATTTTCACCCAAGTAAGAAATGGCAAAATAAGAGTTATTATTGGCTCAACAAGCAAGATGGGTGCAGGTACTAACTGTCAGGATAAGCTGATAGCATTACATCACCTCGATTGCCCTTGGCGTCCTGCAGACCTACAGCAGAGAGAAGGCAGAATTGTCCGTCAGGGCAATAAAAATCCGCTTGTACATATATACAGTTATGTTACAGAAAATACTTTTGACGCATATTTATATCAGCTTGTAGAAAACAAACAGAAAATTATCAGTCAGATTATGACAAGTAAATCTCCCGTCAGGTCAGCGGAGGATATTGACGAAACGGCTTTCTCCTACTCTGAAATTAAAGCGCTTGCAAGCGGCAATCCTCTGATTAAAGAGAAGATGGATTTGGATGTTCAGGTATCAAAGCTAAAAATATTAAAGGCTAATTTCTTATCTGTAAAGTATGAGCTTGAAGACCAAATTGCAAGCACTTTTCCGCAGAAAATCAGCAGTGCAAAATATAATGTTGAAAAAATCAAAAGTGATATTGAGCTTGCAAAAAGTCATATCAATGACGATTTTGCACTTAGAATTAAGGGTATTACATATGTTGATAAGAAAGAAGCAGGACAGCAGCTGCTGTTTGCCTGCGACAAGAGCATCGGCTCGGATAAGGTCAGAATTGGCGAGTATAAGGATTTTAGTCTTGATTTGAGGTTTGACGCTTATCACTCGAATAAATATGTATTAACTCTTAACGGCTCGGCACATTATGATGTCGAGCTTGGCGAGGATGTATTTGGAAACTTGACAAGAATTGACAACGCACTTAAAGCGTTGCCGGATAGACTTGAATCAGCCAAAAAAGAGCTTTTGAAGGTCGAAACCGATTACAATTCAGCCAGAGAAGCAGTAAACAATACTTTTGATAAAGAGGATGAGCTTAATACTAAGCTTGCCAGGCTAAAAGAGCTTAACAGTATTCTTGAAATTGACAAATCGTCCACCAAAAAAGAGGATACTAATAACGATGAAGAATATAATTATGCTAAAATTACAGAAAAGCAAAAGGATATTCTTTTCTCTGAGGGTTACAAAGATTTTGCACCCTCGGATGACGGAGAAAAATTTATTGTTAAATATCCTGCTGCTGACAAAGTCAAAGTGCAACAGTTACTCAACAATAATGCTATTAAATTATAATGAAAGGTCGGTAAATATGAGTACAACAGTAAAAAACGAGGTAATTTTACCGGAATTGGTAAGTCAGCTTATCAAGATTGCTAAATCTGAAGGTATGAGCAATGATAGTAACGACATAGAGAAGTTTGGCAAATATGTTGCAGAACTTCAGACTCAAATTATTGCTTTAGAAAAGCAAATTGAAGCTATGAATAAAAGTCTTGAAAACCTGCAAGACGAAAAGATTAAAGATGCTCAGAAAACAATGATTAATGAGAGCGAAAATAAAGTTTCAAATTTAAAATTGTATGGAAAAAAATGCAGCAGCACATTGAAATCACTTCTTATGACATTCAGACTGAAAGGTAGTAATGCTTTCAAAACAGCTTTGAAGGCAACAAAATTTGATTCGCTTGTAAAAGAAGGTGCAAAACTCTATCATTCAGCTTCGGAAACATTCAAAACAAGTGCGGAACGAACTAAGTTGCTTTCTAAAGAATTGGGCGGAGTAAGACATTCTGCCGCAAATGTGGTAGCAGTGCTTGCCGGAAAAGATATAACCGAAGCTCCAAAGCACCTTGATAATGATAAAGGCTTGCTTCATCTCATTGAAAAAGGTTTTACAGGATTATCGCAGAAATGTGATAAACTTGGCTCTCGTGCGGACAATTTGTCTGATGAAATCGGTTACAGGTATATGAAAATTTCAGCAGAACAAAAGGATATTCTTTCTTCTGAGGGATACAAAGAGTTTTCGCAGTCTGATGATGGAAATTATATTATTAAGTATCCGGCAGAAGAAAAAAACAATATTATTAAAATTGTAAATAATCAGAATAATACAATGAAAAATGTGAGGTAATTGATATGACAAACAAAAAAGTAATTTATCAGGATATACCGATTGAAAATGCTCGTAAATCTGTTGGAACAATTGAAAAGCTCCGTAACCGAGATACTGACGGTGACGGAAGATGCGATTTTGTTGATAATAATTACAATAAACCTTCTGATGTTTACTTGAAACTTAGCGAAGAAGAGTATCAACGCTTGTTGCAAACAAAGCGTGACGAATATATCAGCAATACACGCAAGTCCGGTGATCACTACATAGTTAAATGTAGTGAAGCTAACAAAGATGAAGTCGTAAGGTTAATCAGAACTGTAAAACATTCAATGCCAATGACATAAGAGGTGAACATAATGAGTGATAACTTTACCGTTCAGCCACCGAATACGCTGTCGCAAGTTATAATAACTCCTCTTCAGCAACCACGAAGAGGAACGGTTGCTCTTGCTAATGTGACTGTTGATGATACTATCACTATTAACAGCATTGCTCTCAAAGAAAGCAAATATGGCGGTCTGTATGTAAAAATGCCTGCAAAGCTAACTAAAGACGGTACATACATTGACGTTGCACATCCGTTTAACAGCAAGGTCAGGCAGACGCTTAATGATAAGCTGATTGATATGTACGAAACAGGTCAATTTACTTATATTGACAATGCTACAAGCAACAAGAAATATTCACCGCAAGTAAGAATTGTAAATTGCTCTAAATATAGTAAGGGAAATACCTTTCTTGCTCGTGCGGATTTAGTAGTATCTTCTTTTGTGGTGCATAATGTAAAACTTAGGCATACAGACAATGGTAATTTAACAATCAGTATGCCGGCTTACTTATCTTCTACCGGTGAATACCGCTCAATTGTAGTGCCAAAGAGCAAAAATTCTTATCAGTTGCTTAATAAAGCATACATCAATGAGTACAACACTGAGTATATGTACAAAAGAGCAACGGATGATAATATTAAGCGGTTAAAAAAAGCCGGTGTAGAGTTTCAGCTTGCAAAGTCAGCAACTGACAATCTTATTAAATTTAAAGCTACTGATGCCAATAAGGTAATGTCAGTTATAAATCAGGCAACAGTTTCAGCACCAAAAATCATAGGATGAATTTTTAAAGAGGGAGTATTGATTGCTCCCTCTTTTGTTGTATAAGGAGATGGTCATATTGTCACAACCAAGTCAAAATATCTTGCGTAATCGCGGGAAAAGCAAAAAACCTATGATTATTATGCTAAGCATTATGTTTGTTATCTTTTTTCTGTTGGTGTCATTAGGTATTTATTCTGTCCTTAATTATAGTTATGAAAACAATATAACTATACAGGATATGAAAAATTTTCAGTTACTGACAGCTATCAGCAATATGTTTTCATTTGATTTCTCTTTGCCGTTTGGAATTGAGATAATTAAGCAAATTTTAAAAATACATCTTTCGCTTTGGTGGGCCTATCTTATAGTTGCCGCATTAATATGGATAATGTTTTTATCAGCAGACAGAAATGATTTCAAGGGAATGGAACACGGTTCTGCCAAATGGGCAGATGATGAACTGATAGAAGAATTTTCAAATCCCGAAAATGCAATACCTGTTGCAAAAGATTTCTATGTACCGATTGACGGCTCTAAAACAGCTAATCTTAATGAAATAATGATAGGCGGTTCCGGTGCAGGTAAGACCTTCAGAGGTATTAAGCCACACATTATGCAAATGCTTGGAAGCTATGTAGTAACAGACCCAAAAGGTGAGCTGTATAGAGATTTATCAAGAATGCTTACAGCAAACGGATATAAGGTGAGAGTCCTCAATCTTAAAGATTTACATTACAGCAATTCCTACAATCCTTTTGTATATCTTAAATCAGAGCAGGATGTTTTTTCGTTATCTGACTTGTTTATGAAAAATACAAAAGGCGAGGGCGAAAAGGAGGACTTTTGGAGCGGTGACGCACAGAAAATTCTATCAATGCTTATGCTGTATCTGTTCAAGGACGATACGGAAATTAAATCGTTCGGCAGAGTGGTTCGTTTAGTCAACAGCGTTGCGTATGCTGACAATCAGATTGATATGTCCTGCGAGCTTGCAAGATGTATGAATAAGCACGCCGTTAAGTACCCGAATGATTTTGGAACAATAAGCTGGACAGGCTTTCAGGGACTTCCACAGGAAACAATGGCTTCGGTTCTTGAAGTATTATCTAACAGACTCACACTGTTTGCTACAACCGACTTGGACGCAATCACATCAACTAATGAGATGGACTTTGATATGGTCGGTGTCGAAAAAACTGTAATATTTCTTGTTTTACCCGCAGCAAGAAACACATACAAGGCAATTTCAAATATCTTCTATACTCAGCTGTTTGAGCGACTTATGTATATAGCCGATACGAAGTACAACGGCTGTTTGCCTCTGCTTGTAAGCTGTGAAATGGACGAATTTGCAAACATAGGTGAAGTACCTTCGTTTAATGAAATTCTCTCTGTAGTCCGCAGCTACAACATAAGAATATGTATTGTGTTGCAAGGTATTTCCCAGCTTAAGGCTATCTACGAAAAAACATACGAAGCTATCATCGGTAACTGTGATATTTTTACTTTCTTGGGGTCAAAGGATAAGGATACACTTGACTATGTTTCCGCTAAACTCGATAAAATTACCGTTCGTGGTGACAGCAGAAGTTTTAATCGTGGTATGTCAAACGGCGGAGGTGGTCAAGATACCGAAGCGTATATTGAAAGACCTCTGCTCTATCCTAACGAAATCAAAAAGGCAATTAAACCAAAGGGTAAAAACCGTAAGTACGGCGGCTGCTGTATCGTTTTCGTTGGATACGAAGACCCGTTTTACCTGCCAAAATTTGATACTCCGTCGCACCCACGCTTTGTCGAGTGTGGCTCGAAACACAAAGAGTTTGTGCATAATTGTACAGATGTTTCTGTTGTATATATGCCAATATGGACGCAGCGATTAATTGAATATCATAAAATGTACGATAAGCATAATACACAATCTAAAGAAGAGCTAAAGGCATATGAAGAAGAAGTCAAAATACAAAATGAACAGGAGCAAGCAGAGCTTGAAGCTGAATTTGAACGCAATAATGTTCAAATCGAACTTCCTGCGAATGAAGAACCGTCAGAAGAAGAATATGAGGAATACTGCGAAAGTGTTGACAACGGAGAGTTACCTCCTGTGCAGGATTTTTCAGATGAGCCTTATGAGGACGATTTTATGTTTGACATAAGTCCTGTAGTTGAAAAAATAAAGGAGATGCAACAAGTAAATGAATAGTGTTGAAGATACTGCTCAGACAATGTTTGCTACACAAACTGTTAAAGGCGTAGTGCAACAAGCAACATCAATCATTATTAATAAAGCGATTTACGGAAACAACGGAAAAAATCATAATGTTGTAACCGAAACAGCACAACAATCCGTGCAACAGAAAAGCAATAATGTAAATGAATTGTCAAGCAATATTAAGCTAACAGGGCAATTCACTGATATTGCTTATGCTGACACAGACAAAATCACTGAAAAAGCTATATCTGAACTGTGTAAGGATGACGAAAAGCTCTTAAATAATGTAATGGATACATACAACAACGCTGTTAACGACGGCTTGCTCAAGCGTGAGTGGTCGAAAGCCGAGAGTGATGTAATCTATACTCTTACCGACAAAGGCAAAGAGCTGGTCAATTCAGAGGATTTTAAAAAGCAGCTCGAAAAAAACATCAAGAATACATTGTACAACGAAAACTTTAAAAATACAGCCGTGGTAGAATTTACCGGAACTAAAGATGATGTAAATGTATTTAGGTATGTAGATACACTCAATATCAAATCCTTTGATAATAACCCCGTTATGAAAAAAATGTTTGATATGCTTAAAAAGTATGAGTTTATTAGCGTAGATGAGAACGGCAATGCAAAGCCGACTGATAAACTTAATACCTATTTTGCCCAGCAGGACAGAAAAGGTATTAAGACAAATCTCAAAATTACAAAAGTTACACCTGATAATATGCAGCAAGCGGCAGATAAAATACAAAAAGCGAAACAAGCAGCACAAGCGACAAAAAAGAATGCCGAAGTAGCTACTAAGGCTGCTAAAACGGGAGCGGCAACTGCTACAGCCGGGGTTTCTATTGCTGTTGACATTAGTAAAAAAGGTTTTGAGTTACTAAAAAAATCAAGCAACAGTTTTAGTACACAAAATCACATAAATAAGTCATAAAAGAGAGTTTTAATGCTCTCTTTTTTATTTTATAAAAGCGGACAATTTGTCCGCTTAATTTTTTAGAAAGGGGTTTTCAAAAATGAAAATCAATGTTAAGAAAGCAGGAAAAAATATTATTAAAGCATATGCAACGGTAGCTGTTATTGCTAATACAATTGCTTTAAATGTTTCGGCGTCCGCACTTCCTGAGGGTATGCCTGATAATGTTGATACAAGCAGTTATGATGCAATTGTAAGTATTGTATTTTGGGCAGCCGGTATTATTATTGCTTCAGCCTCTATGGTTCCCGGATTTCACGCAATGAGCGAAGGTAAAGCTAATGAAGATAAGAGAGGATTTAACTCCGGTCTTACAGCTGTAATTGTCGGTGCTGTTTGTAGTATCGCGTGTGTTGCTGTGCGATATATCTTTTTCTGATTTTCAAAAAAATTGTGGCTGTACATTTATGTATGGCCACAATGGAGGTGCATTTTTGATTGAAAAAACGTATTAATAAAAAAACAAATCGTAAAATAATCGGTATAGTTTTTATCGTTATTACATTGTTATCAATATCTTCCATTTCGGCTTTTGCGGTATCAACTTCCTGGGGACTTGTTCTTGATAGAGTTGATACAAGCTATTTTCATTCGTTTGTAGATAAAAGTGATTGGTCAGAAGTCAGAAAAAGATGTTATAACAATGCTTATGATTTATCGTCTAAGTTCAATGGTTATTTGGTAAATACCAATCCCGAACAGAATATTGTTAATCAACTTAATTATATTCGTGCGAACGGTGACCAAGTATTAGCAGCGAACTATGGCTCGGAATGGAATAATTTATATTCAGAAATAAGCAATTTAATAGATGATGTGGATCAAATTTGTGGTGGAGGTAGTAATATTCCTGTTGTAAATGGTAAAGAAGTTACAACTGAAGTATATCAAAATATGATTAGTAACATCACGGATAAATACAATGAACTTTATCAATTAACTACTAAAATTTATTCATCTTATACATCAGCAAAATTTACTGCTTCCGATACTGTTGAAATTCTTGGAAAAAACGGATATGAGATATTTACAACTTTGTGGAATGAACTCGGTGTGCTGATTAAAGCAATCGGTACAGGTTCTACATCTACATCATATTTATTCGGTGTTTCCTGGACTTCGGATAATATTAAAGATATAGCTAATACGGTAAGTCCTATTATTAAGGCTTTTGCATATGGTTTGGCTGGTGTGCTATTTGGTATAAATGTATCTCGTTCGGCTTTACAGTTTGAGTTAATGGAAGCTAAAGGGCTTTTTAAAATATTTGCAAGAGTCTTGCTTATTAAAGTCTGGATAGACTTATCTATAAACATATGTATATATGTCTTAGCAATAGTTAATAGTTTAACTTCTCAAGTTATAAATACATTTACATACAGTCAGACTATTTTTGATGCATATAATGCGAGCAGCAATCAATCTGTGGTCGATAACGATGCTTTTGGAGGAATAGGAGCTATTATTAATCTTATTACTTCTTTTTCACACAGTTTGCCTGAACTAATACTTGAAGGTGCTGTTATATTCTGCATACTTAGCGTTGTTATTAAACTTATTGCGAGAGGATTTGAAATAACAGCATTAGTTACTATTTCGCCATTATTCTTTTCTACTTTAATTGGAGAAGAAACAAGACCCTATTTTAAAAAATTTATGGCAGCGTTTTTATCTACTTGTTGTTATTTGCTTTTTGTAGCAGCAGTATATGCTGTCGGCACTGTATGGATAAGTGATAGCCTTACATCTGCTTCAACTGCACAGGGCGTATTATCTTGGTTCGGTAAAAATTTTGCAACAGCTTTAATTCTTATAGCTTGTTGTCATATTGTTAGAAAGCCACCAAAAGTTTTGACAGATTTAGTTTCAGTGTAGTGGGAGGTTAATATGAGAAAAGTACAGATGACGAAGCAACAAACTATCAGACCTTATGAAAAAATGTTTGGATTGACAATTAAGCAAATTATAGGAATAGTTATAGGTGGAGTGACGGTAATAGCTACACTTGTTATACTGTTATTCGTTTTAAAATTACCGACGGAATTAGTTATGGCATTGATTTTTGTAGAAGTAGTTTCTACAATTCTTATAAGTATAGTAAGAGTGAACGGTATGAGCCTTATCAAACATTTTATTGTGTGTATGAAAGGTCCTGTTTACAGACCTTACCAAAGCAAAGGAGCTAAATACTATGAAGAAAACGACGAGTAAAATATATGTTGAACAGGAAAAAGAAAACCCGCAGAGAAAAAAGTCACAGTCTAAAAAAGTAAAGAAAACCGCTCAGGATACTATTCCTTTTGACGAGATTTATGATAATGGCATTTTTCGTATAGGTGATACATATTCCCTGATTTTTTATATTCCAAACATTGATTATAAGGTGTTTAAAGATAATGAGCGTAACGGCATATACAAAAGGTATCAAAAACTTCTTAACTGTTTGCCGTCTGAGGTTAAATATCAAGAATTTATTGTTAATACAGACATTGACATTAATAATTATGTAGATGCTTTAGTTCCGCAATACAATGGTGTTTGTACTCAAGAAATATATGATAGCTTTGTTGAGAAGCAAAAAGCTATCATCGCAGAAGCCGAGAACAGCTCTTGTGAACAGCAAATATATGGTGCTCTTTCATTTAAGCCTGTTGTGAAAATGGATAGTATCAATGTACTTTTTAAGCATTATAATGAAATTGCAGCTCAGTTTGCTGAGATTAATATCAAGACTGAACTTCTCCCGCCTGAGAAAAGTTTTGAAATCATTCATCGCATTTACCACTTTTCTAATCCTGAACAGTTTTTACTCCCTACATCTTTTTTCAATGTAGATGTAAATCTTAAAGATTATCTTGCACCGTCATCATTTAAGTTTGCTTCCAAATACAATGAAGTCGGCTTAGATTATTCTTGTGTGATGTTCGCAAAAAGGTTTTCAAGAACTTGTGATGATGAGTTTGTTATGGACTTGCTTGACAATTCTTCTAAAATCATTGTCAGTAAGCATTTTTCAAGACTTGAAAAGGACACGAGTCTTGATATTCTCAAGGAACAGATGAATGACCTACAAGGTAGAATTGACCGTAGACTTGAGATAAATTATAAGCGTAGTGGTGCAAGTGGTGGTAGTAGTTTCATTCCTTGGTCTTTGCAGAGGAGAAAAAAAGAGCTTGAAGCTCTTGAGGAAAAATTATCATCTACAGACTGTGATTTGTTTGAATTTGCTATGTATATCTATGTTGCAGCTAACAGCCTTAAAGAACTCAATGACCTAAGAGATTATATTAAGCAAACAGCTCGCAGACATCAGGTTACACTTGATGTACTGACAGGCGCTACAATTCAAGAAAAAGGTTTGCAGTGTATATTGCCATTTGCTCAGCCGGCTTTGTCCGATGATAAAACTTTGCTGGGGCAACCGTTTTACTTCGCTACTGATGAGGTAGCGAATCTCATTCCTTTTACTTATCAAAACAATATTATCCAGTCGGGAATATGCTACGGCATTAATCAGATTACGCATATGCCGATTATTATAGACAGAAGTGAGGGACTTAACGCTAACGGCTTTGTCGTCGGCACTTCGGGTGCAGGTAAATCAATGGCAGGCAAGTTGGAGTTTCTGAACGGAGCATTGAAGTATCCTGATGATGTATTTATTTTTCTTGACCCTGAGAGGGAATATATGGCAGCAATGACTAAGAATAATGCTTTTGACGCACAGGTGATTACTGTTTCGCCAAACACAAATACGCATATAAACTTATTTGATACTGATATAACATATACAGACGAGGGTCAATCCGCCGTCGCTCTCAAGACAGACTTTATAATGACATTTTGCGAATGTGTAAAAGGCTCTGGGCTTACTGCAAACGAAAAAACTGTACTTGACAGATGTGTAAACTTAGTGTATCAAGATTTCTTGGCTAATGATGGTGACAAAAAATATTTGCCTACGCTCGTAGATTTCTACAACATTTTGCTTGCCCAGACCGAAAAGGAAGCAAAGGATATGGCACTTAAACTTGAACTGTATGTTAAAGGTAACTTCAGCACATTTGCTCATCATACCAATGTTGACCTTAACAAGAGAATTATTATCTATGATGTACAAGAAATGGGCAAGCAGCTCTCTGACATTGGCTCTCTTGTAATTCTTGAAAGTATTTGGCAAAAGGTTATTGAAAACCGAAAACGAGGTATTCGTACTTGGTTTACTACGGATGAGTTTTCTATGTTCTTCCGAGATACAAACGGTGTGTTTAGAACAGGCGATTTCTTCGAAAACGTGTATAAAAGAATTCGTAAGTATGGAGGTGTAGCGTCAGGTTACACACAAAATATGTCAGAAGTTATGGAAAGCCCGCAGGCAACAAAAATGCTACAAAACAGCAATTTTTGCATTATGTTGGCTCAGAATGAAACAGACTTAGATAAGATTAAGAGTATGTTCAAATTATCAGAAAAACAGGCGGCTTATCTTGATATTGATGAGCCCGGCAAAGGTCTGATTAAGAACGGTAAGCAGATAATCCCATTTGATAATCAGATTAATAAAAATTCAGCTGTGTACAAGTTGTTCTCAACCAAAATGGCTGACCAAAAGAAAGAGTGATGATACAATGAATGTATTAATTGTAGCCGACAGGGTCAACGGCAAAGCATATACGGATATTATTAATAAGCTGAAAAATACTAAAACCATAGGTGTAATTAATACAGTATCTCAAACATTAGTTACAGAAATTGGAACTCGCTATACACCTAATGCAATAATTATTGATACGGCAGTAGATTATAATAATCTTTTGCCGCAGATAACCGAACAGATAGGCAATACATACAACTACATCAAAATAGTAGTATTGGCAGAAGCAGACGAGAGCAGAATATTCCCGTCTGCTTCTGTAATTAAAGGTGCAATATCAAGTGCTAAGCTCGCTCAGATACTTGAATCAACAGGGGATAATGTTGTGACCGGCATTGACAATGAGAGCAAAGAAGTTCCAAAGCCTGTAGAAAAAGCACCTAAGAAAACACCGACTCGAAAGCCGAAAAAAATTAAGAACAAGAAAAAGAGGAAAGACTTTAAATTTAATCCGCTATTGTTAATTCCTTTTGTAGCTGTTGTGGTATTGATTGTTGTTGCACTGTGTGTCAAATCCTGTAATAAAGCAACGGATAAACCATCAGCAGAAACAACATCAAGTATTAAAGAAGTTGTTACTACTACAGCTAATCAAACTCAACCTGTATCAATCCAAAGTGTAACCATTCCTGCACAGGCAACAGTGTCCGTTGCAACTGTTGCAGCCGACAATACTCAACCTGCAACTGCTGCCATTGCTACCGTAAGCAATAGCCATCAGAACGACACAAAAGAAGAAAGTCGTTTCAAGAGCGAGAGTAGAAATAATAATAATCAAAGCAACAACAATCACAACTCAAATGATAATCAGAATAACAACGGTGGAAACAACTCAGGTTCTCATAGTTATGTTACAGTAAGCAAGCCCGAATATAATTACTCAAGCAATCAGAGTAAGGATATAGAGGTAAGTGGTATATCACTTAATTATCTTTCAAAAACTTTAACAGCGGGTGAAAGTATAAACTTATCTGCTAATATAACTCCCTCAAATGCAACAAATAAGTCAGTCAGCTGGAGCACATCAAATTCTAATGTAGCTACAGTAAATAACGGCTATGTAGTTTCCCATTCTGCGGGTACAGCTTATATAACTGCAACTGCCGGTAATCATTCTGCAACTTGCACTGTTGTAGTCAAAGAAAAGGAAACTCAAGACAGTGTATACATAACACCGGCTGAAAAGTATTGTAATATTAATGAAGTGATCACCTTTACTCTTATTAATGCAAATAACTGTTCATTCAATATTAGCAACCCAAGTGCAGTTCAAATAATAGGCGGAGGAACAAATAGAATACAAATTAAAGCAAAATCAAGAACAACGGTTACTATTACGGCAACCAATAACAGCACAGGCAGAGAATATACAGCAAAATTAATTATCGAATAAGGAGATATAAATTCTATGGTAATTTGCTATACAACCAAGGAAAACATTAATCATTACACAACCGATTTTGATAACATTGACAGATTCACCGAGGAGCACCCATATGCGACGATATGGTATGCGTTCAACGAAAAAGATGATGTTTCTTCATCTAATGTTGAAAGAGAAAAGTGTCCTATTTGTGGCAATGCCATATTAAAAGGGCAGAATAATTACTACTGCTCACAGTATAAAATGGATGTCAATTCTCTTTGCCGTTCTTGATTTGTGGTAAAAAATTGACTGCAACTCAACTTATTATGTTGCTCAGGCAACACAGAACAAAAACTATAAGCGGATTCAAAAGTAAGACCGGTAAACCTTTCAGTGCGGTTCTGCGTTATGATACCAAAACAGCAAAGTTGCATTTTGAATTTCCTAATGCGAAGTAAGTCAAAAAGTCTGTTGAAAAAACAACAGGCTTTTTTAATTGCTCTGATATAGAACAACTAAAAAAGCCTATTGTATTAATGAAACGAGGTGAATTAATGAACAGAAATCTTTTTAAAATGCCTAACGATATTTTTGGAGGTAAGCTCTCTGCCGGAGAAATCAAAGTTCTTGCAGCTCTCTATTCGCTACGCTCTAAATCGATATACAGAGGTCAGAAGTATGTCAAGGTAAATCAAGCCACAATTGCCCGCATTTGCGGCTTTTCTTCTGCACGAACAGTTTCATCGGCTATTGCCAAACTTTCCTTATACGGCTATATTCGAGCTATTAGACGCTATTATGCCGATTACCATAAGCTGGACGCATATGTATATACCCTGCCGGTTATGAGAAAAAACTATTTCTTTGTTGACCGTAAAATATTTAAGCATAAACTTACATCAGCTCAGTTTAGAATGTATTTATTCTTCTGCAAGGCTGCGAATCCATCTAATAAGCGTTGTTGGAACAGCTTTAATGATATTGCCAACGCTTTAGGAATTAAGCGTACAGTTGTAGTTAAGACTGTAAAGGAGCTTATTTCAATGAAGCTCATAAGAAAGTATAGAATTAAAAAAAGTGACGGCAGCTTTTCTGATAATCATTACAAGGTTATTCCTTTGCAATATACCTATAAATTTAGGAGAAAAAGGAAAAGACCTTGCCGCTCACTACTTCGACAAGGTCTAAATATATGCTATAAATTAGCATATGCATCTTCACTTACAAGTGTAAAACAAACGGTTGCATTTGTCAAGAGGAAAAGTAGGAAAAATTTATTTTTTGTAACAAGGGGTAGTCCATTTTTTTGCAGTACATATGATAGTACCCACTTTTATACCAACAGAAAAAAGAATAGAATTAGATTATACTTAAAGTATAGATGTAATTTAACCTTATATCACTTAAAAAATCCGTTCAAATGCAATGACTCGCACAGCAAGCGCAAAAAATGAACTTGTATTGCGTTTTTCTTATTCTGCTGGTTATCTTGCAAATATGCTGATTGTCTGATATAATGTTCAAGTAAGGAAACGGTGGCGGCTGTTTCAGCTCCCTTGCGAAAGGGGGTGAGTATCTTAATGACTGATGTAATTTTATTACTCACATTTGCTATTGCTTTGACAGTAGTAAATGAAATCATAAAGAACATAAGAAAGAAATAACCGCCCTGTACTGCGAATACAAGGCGGTTGTCATTTAATATAACCATTTTGTAAGCGAAACAGCTAAAACCGTTTCTTTACACTATTATATTATCACAATCAAAAATTTATGTCAACAGTCACAGAGTTTTCTGTGGCTGCTTTTTGTTAAGCGGACAAATTGTCCGGTTGGGAGGTAGTTAATTTTATGAGTATAATTATAATTTCAATATTCTACATTTATTATCTGATTGCGGTTAATTATTACCGACGAGAGCTGCATTTCAGATTTATTGCGTACAACAAAATGCCAGGAAAAGATAAAGCACCGATTTCATTTAAGAAGTTGGTGCTTTTTTCTGCAATTATTGTTGCCATTATTACGGTTGTCGGCTTATGTGTTGGAAACAACACACTTATTTTAATAAACACATTACCTGTCATAGCACTGACTTTTCATTTACATTTAATGCGTAAAAGAATTGCCGCAGCAGACAGAAATAATAACAAGGAGGACTAATTATGAAGGTTATAAAAAGCCGTGACGGTCAGGAATATTACAATTTCACAAGGGAGGAAAAAGAGCAGGCAAAACAGATGTCCACGCTCGAATACTTGGAAAGAACATATGGCTACCATTTTACGAAAGCAGGCACTATGATGCGTTGCAAGGAACACGATAGCTTTATTGTGCGTGCTGACGGACGAGGTTGGTATTGGAATAGCAGAGGATTTGGTGGTTCTGATGTTATAGAATTTATGATAAAAGTGGAAAACAAGTCATATGAAGAAGCCCTGATGACACTTTTTAATGTGAACAAAAGTAATTCCGTTGCAGTACCGCAATACAAAAAAGCGGAGCAGCTTCCTCCGGAAGAACTAAAAAAAGATTTGCAAATGCCGGTAGCTGTACAAGGTAAGTACAAACGAGTATTTGCTTATTTAACGAAAACTCGCTGCATAGCTCCTGAAATAGTCAATGAGCTTATGCACAAAAAGTATTTATACGAGGATGTAATGCACAACTGTGTGTTTGTCGGTTACGGAACAAATAAACTGCCGGCATATGCTACTGTGCGTGGCACTTTAACGGAAGTGCAGTACAGAAAAGACTCTCCCGGTTCAGATAAGAGTATATCATTTTTTGTTATGGGAAAGGACAATACAACGGTAGATGTATTTGAATCGCCTATTGATTTGCTTTCACACGCAACAATGTGCAATATCGAAACAGGTAATCCGCAAGAATGGCTTAACGCTACACGCTTAAGTCTTGCCGGTGTATCTGACAGAGCATTAGAAACTTTTTTGCAAAATCATCAGACAGTCAGACATATAAACTTACGATTAGATAATGACCTCGCAGGCCGAAAAGCTTGTGAGGTCATTTCCGAAAAGTATAAAAATCAAGGTTATCGTGTTGATACAATCCTGCCACGCACAAAAGACTACAACGAAGATTTGTGCAGATATGCTGAACTGCACAATATGCCGGACTTGCCTTTACAGCTACCAACAGAAAAAGAAAATCAGGCAGCTTATACTTACTTAACGGAGAAGCTCGGTATAGCACACGAAATTGTTGCTACGCTGATTAACAAGAATTATATTTGCTCAGATGCAGAGAATATTTCTTTTGTTGGTCATAATCGAGGTGGATCACCTGTTTATTCTTATAGCGTAAGCATTAACGATAATTCTATTAGTGTATCGGGGTCAACAAAAAATAGCTTCTACTTAAAAGGTTATGATAAAAGTAAAGTTATTGTATATAAATCTCCGATTGACTTATTGGCTGACGCAACTATGAGCAACCTTACTTTTCGCAGTAAGCGTGAGTGGCTCAATTCAACAAGATTATCTCTTGGCGGAACTGATGATACAGCTTTGCAGAATTTTCTTGCTGAAAATCCTGATATTAATCAAATATGTTTTCAGCTCGGTGGCGAAGAAATTGACATTGAAACGAGCAGACATTTTTTGCAGAAGTATAGTGATAAAGGATACTCTTGCACCGGTTTTCAATCTGTCGGTCAGAGCATAGTTGAAGAATTAGCCGCAATGCGACAAGGTGTACCTTTATCTAACAGTCTGAATTGCAAATAAGCATAGGATAAATGTTGCTTATAAAAGTCAAGTAGATAGTATCTTAAAATCATTAAGAGTTGATGAAAAACAACACGCAGGCACATCAAACGAGTGCCTGCGTGTTGCTTATTGTTCTTCGTGTGTTGAAACATCGCTGTAATTCAATCCGTTAATAAACGAACTTGTAATTGTAATAAATTTTGATGTCATTGTTTCTTCACGCAACAAGTCATAATAAAATTCGAACTCGTAATTACCTAAAGCAGATATTAACAAAATATCTAAACAAACTTCATCACGGTTACGATATTCCATATCTCTTACGAGCTTATTTTTTAAGCTGTATAGCTTAGAAGCGTTACAATTGCGAGCAATGTATTGTCCGTCTAATCGAGCTGAATCAATCAATTCTTTAATGCTCATTTTAATACTTGGGTCAATTTGTGATGGCTTAACATTAAAGATTTTTGCTAACTTAATTATGTTTTCATTTGATATAGTTTTGTTGCTATCTTCTTCAATATTTTCCCACCTTGCAATCATTGGTTGGTCGCATCCCACAAGTTCAGCGAGCTGAGCTTGTGTGTAATTGAATTCTTGACGATATTCTTTTATAAGATATTTTTTCATTTCGATTGTCCTTTCTCGTTCTCGTAAATATAATCTTTAAGTTCACTGGTGTAAACTAAATTAAATTTTTCTTTGAGTGCATCTAAAATGCAAAAAGTTAAATCGTATTCATTAAAAGCGGGTCTTATTTCTTTTCCGTTTTCATCTAATACAACAAAATCTATATCAGCGAGTGAATCTTCAATAGCTTGTTTAATTTTTTCGTAGCCTTTGACTGTTATGCGAGTTTCTTCAACATAGAAATCTGGGACAGGCGTTCTTATTGAATTAACAACACGTTGCCATTCGCTCTGTATTTCTTCATTAACTAAACTAAAAAATTTTTCTTTGAAGATATGTTCGACAGCATCTCTTACTTCGAAAAGAACATCAAAAGTATGCTTGATTTTGTCTTTTTTGCCTGACATTAATTCATATAATGTCGGAATTTCAATTTTTCCGAGGCGAGTGTACACCACTAACTTATATTCGGGATAATTGTAATAAACTGTTCCGCTCCCAAACAAAGAATTCTGAACATAGGAATCATAACGACCTTTTCTTTCATTTTGAGATACAATCCAGGAAATAATCTCGATTTCTTTGTCTGTATAGCCTTCCTCTTTTAGAATGTCAGTATCGGTTGTGTCTAATGCTTTCATAATATTGCTCCTTTATTTTATAATTTCAGCTGTATAGCCGTCAGTTCCAAATTTTGTATATTTTTCGTAATCGCTAATAGTTACGGAAATTGTAAGTACCGAACCCTCGGCAATCTTCAATCTTCTAATTCTACCGTCTTTAAATTTTTTCTCACAAGTGCCATTGAAGTTAAAGTTTGCAAGATAATCGCAATTTGCATCAGCAATTTTCACACCTAATATTGTAATGCTATCATCGCCTGATACACATTTATGAAAAATCTCTGTAAAAGAAATCTTGACGGAAATTTCTGATTCAAGATTAACATCTTCATCATAAATTTTTTTTATTAATGCTTTAACCTCATCGAGCTTGTCGCTGCTTACAGTCCAGCAACGGTCTGTATCATTCCATTTTGAACCGAGCTTTTTAACTTCACTGACAAAAGTGGCATTATATGGGGTATAAATATCAATTGATGATATATTTTTCTTTAATCTAAATTTATTAGCCATAACTGTAACTCCTTTAATATGTGTTTTTGTTTATCTTACAGTACATATTATAACATATAAAACACATAATGTCAATACATAAAACACATATTTTTTAAATCTTTTTGTATCAGATTAATACGAACAAAAATGTCTTTTTTCTGCTGGTAATTAAATAAGTTGTTATATAAACAACTTATTTTGTTGCTATTAATTCACAATTTGTCGTATTTTGCTTGACATAAGGTATATGTTGTGATACTCTTTAGATACAAAAATCAAAGAGGGGAATAGAAAATGAAAAAACTTATAGCTTTATGTATTGCAACTGCTTTGATTGCAAGTTTAACAGCTTGCAATGGAACAACTACCACAGCTGAATCAGATACATCTGCATCATCTCAGACTGTTGCAACAACAGCACTTCAAACAGAAGCACCAACAGAAGCAACAGAAGCAACAGAGTATAAAATTCATTTGCCGTATTCGTGCTTTCCGGCAGGAGGGTTACCTACAGATAGTGATTTAATTCTTACTAATGAAGACAGGGAGTGTGGCATAATAAGCAAAGAAAAAGTGTCAACCGGAGGTATGATTATTACAGTCGAAAAAGACAAGTATGACAAGTTGTTGGAACACCAAAAGAATAAGTTGTGTGAGCGGTGAGGTTGACCTTGAAAGCTGCCGCACGCTTGATTACGAGCAGGCACGAAAAGAGCTTATGAAAATTACGGGTGTCGGAGTTAAGGTC
>OFMM01000493.1_pt1 | contig 25600 bp, 25 predicted proteins | sample 1541811 | NCBI WGS metagenome assembly OFMM01 (sample SAMN04209246, study PRJEB22552) | human gut metagenome | biome: gut; material: feces | host: Homo sapiens | place: USA: Oklahoma
AGATTCATTATGCTGGAATAAAATAGAAAATAACAAAGTAGAGAGTAATTACTTTGCATATAAAAAATATTATCTTTGGATTAAAGATAGTGATAATAGAATAAGTGGTAGAACTACTATAGAAAAGGAATAGAGTATAGAAAATACAAAAAAATCAATTGTAGGAGGCTGTTACTAAAATGCATATTGAAGAAGTGAAATTAACAAAAGAAAATTTAATAAAAATAAAAGAAATAGATAATACATTTTACACAAAAGAAAGTATTAATCTAGATTGGTATTTAGAAAGATATAATAAAAACCATAGTGCAATACTGTTACTAGATGGAAATAAAGTTGTAGGTTATATTATTTCAGTACCAATAAAAAAAGAGTTATATGATACTATAATAAATGGGGTAATCATAAACGACCTGCAGATAAATCCTCAAATGTTTATTAATAAATCAGAATATTATTATATTGTATCATGTGTAATTTTAGAAAAATATAGATCCAAAGGTTATGCCTCTAAAATGTTAGAAAAGATATTAAATAAAGAAAAAAAATATTGTACTCTAACTATTACCACTAGTGGTTATCATTTAGTAGAAAGATATATGAATTTCAAAGTCAATGTATATAAAGATATAAATGTTTTTACAAGAGACAATATAAAGAAGAAGGAGAATGTATGAATCAGTACATAATAATTACTACAACATTTGATAATAAAGATGAACTAGATAAAGTATCAAAGTGAAGCCAAAGCACAAAAAGCAAAAGTAGAATCTGCTAAAGCAAAAATTGAGTATGAAGGTGAATTAAGAAGAACAGTAATGGCTGAAATAAGAGAAGAAGCAATACGAGAATTAGAGACATCTAAAGCCTTTGAAGATAGTAGCTTTGAAGAAAGAAATGGTGATGTATATGCGGAGCCTATAAATAGAGAAACATTACAAGAACAAGGAGGAAGAAACAGATAATGAATAATAGCTTAATTGAAGAAAAAAGAAATAAATTAAATTTAGATATTCGTGGTATACTAGCAGTAATTGATTTAATAGATGACAAAGAAAAAGAATATGAAGATTATATAACAAATTCTTTAGATGAAAATGGTTTCTTAGATCAAATTAGTAGAGGAAGTAAAAGAAAGGTTAATCAATATTTTCAAGGATTAAAAACGATATTATGGAAGACGATAGAATAGAGAGTACTAGAAATAGAGTATTTACCCGAGAATTAGCTTTTGGTAAAGATAGTCCTATTGCTATGAAGACAAATGATAATTATGTATATAGAGTAACAGGTATGCATCAAGTAGAAGATATTATAACTAGTGGATATGCAAGAAGCAAAGATAAAGTAAAAGGTGGTCATAATAATGAACTATTTTGGACTAGAGGTAGTGACAAACTATTTTACTACGATAAAAGGCCAGTACTAGAAGCACCTTATACCAAAGTACAAGATGGTCAAATGGGAGCTATCTCGTTAGAAGATTTAACTGCTATATGGATATTTAATGAAAAAGAAAATAAATATGTTAATTGCATTGAATACTATAGATGTTTAAGAGAAGAACTATTATCTTCTAAAGGAAAAAGTAGAAGGTAATATATCCCTCTCACATTACATTGTTCGAGGTTTTTGAAAGCCCAAAGTCTTTCAAAAAAATTTACTGGGCCAAATGTCTCTAAAATAAAAGTATTTATATAAGCTATAGATTTATGTCTATAGTTTTTCTTATATCCACATATATTGTTGATAAATAAAATTACTAAAAAATAATGACAAGAGTAAAAGCAAGTGCTATAATAAACATTAAAACAATTGAAGGGAGCAATTATATGAGTAAAAAAGAAGAATACCAAGAAATATATATAAACTTAGATGATTCAGGTAAATTATCAAAAAAAGAAGAATTATCAGTATATGCAGGAGTAGTCTTTTTATCAAAACAAGAAAAAGATAAATTTATAACTCAGTATCGTAAAATAATAAATGAAATAAAATGTTCTTATTGTAATGAGGAAAAAGGAAAATGTACTAAAAAATGTAAAGAAATAAAAAATACTAATATTAAAAATAGTCATAAAAGAAGAATAATGAATTATATAAATAAATATTATACTATTGCTTTAATAATAGATAATACAAGAGTATATGATCATATTATAAATAATAAAGCCTCAAAAGGAAGATATATAGATTATACAATAAGAAGATTAATTAAAAGTACCATTGAAGAATTAATAAAAGATAAAAAAATAGATCCATATAAAAATGTTAGATTAATAATAAATATAGATGAACAATCTACAAAGAGTAATGGCTACTATAACCTAAAAGATGGCTTAACTGAAGAATTATTACATGGAATAATAAATTATAATTATGATATAACACATAAAAACATATTATTTGGAAAATTAGATATATCACTATCATATCAAGACTCAGGAAAAAGTTATCTAGTTCAAGCAGCAGACCTAATCGCAGGCACTACTAGAAGAAAAGCACTTGCTGATAGAGATGATATAGATATCATAGATCATAAATTATTATTTCCATAAAAAGAAAAGAGACTATTTCTAGTCTCTTCCCAACTCAAGTGGTGTACTTAACATACACTTAATTTAATAAAATCAACATTGAGCTATCGACCTGACGAGATTTCTCTCCGGTAATACAATAATACTATAACTATCATTAAAAGTCAAGTATATTGCACTATTATTATACACAAAATAGTAAAAAATATACCAATAATAAACTACTTTAAATATATATTAATTGCTTATATATAATAGGTATGTAGATACTCTTCTATTAGACCTTAGACTAATAGAAGCACTAACAAGACTTTAGACTTGTAGTGATAAAAAACAATTGACAAAACAAAAAAACTATCATATATTATATATGGAGGGATATTTATGTATAAATATGTAGGTAATGTAATCATGTTTACTATAAATATCACACCTTTATCTCATCAAAAATAAAAGTAAAAAAAATGAGATGTGGGTGTGAGTTTTTGTCGTGCCTGCATCTATATATATAAATAGAAGTTATATGGATGCAATATATTCATATAACTTTTTTTGATGGGAGGAATATTATGATAGATATAAATATAAGTAAAGTATGTAAGTCATTTGGCTTTGACTTAATATTAAATAATATAGATATAACAGTACAAAAAGGAGAAAAAGTAGGCTTAATTGGAACAAATGGAAGTGGAAAGAGTACTATACTAAAAATAATCGCAGGCCAAGAAAGTATAGATTCCGGTTCCCTTTCAATAAGAAATAATATAAGTATAGGTTATTTAAGTCAAATACCTGAAGAAAAAGATATAATAGTAAAAGACTATATAAATATTGCCTTTAAAGAAATAATAGAACTAAAAGAAAAATTAGAAAGATATGAAGATAAACTCTTAACTGAAGATTATAAAGTAATAACAAAGTATATGAATCTGCAAGAGAAGTTTATCTCGCTAGGAGGATATGAATACGAAACAAAGATACAAAAAATACTACCAGTATTTAATATAACTGAAGAAATATTAAATAGAAATTTCAATACCTTATCTGGAGGAGAAAAAACCATCATATCTCTAATAAGATTATTATTACAAGAACCAGATGTCTTATTATTAGATGAACCCACTAACCATTTAGATATAAATAAAATGATTTGGTTAGAAAAAACATTAAAGAACTATAAAGGTACAATAATACTAGTATCACATGACCGCTATTTCATGGATAATGTCATAAACAAAGTATATTTATTAACCAAAAGAGGAATAGAAGTATATCATGGTAATTATAGTTACTATATTAAAGAAAGTGAAAATAGACTATTACTAGAATTAAAAAACTATAAAGACCAACAAAAACAAATAACCGCTATGAAAAATAGTATCAAAAGATTAAAAGAATATGGTAGGCTTTGTGGACCAAGTGGTGGAGAAATATTTTTTAGAAGAGCCGCTAGTATCGAAAAAAGATTAGAAAAACTAGAAAAGTTAGATAAACCAGAAGACAAGAAAAAACTAAATATAACTTTTGATATGGATAGTAGATCAGGCAAAGATGTCTTAACAATAAATAATCTAAATCTATCTTATGGTACTAAAGAAATATTTAATAACCTTAACTTAAGTATTAAATATCAAGATAGACTATGTCTAGTCGGAGATAATGGTGTTGGTAAATCAACTCTAATCAAAGAAATATTAAAAGGAAACAATAGTATAAAACTAGGAAGTAATATCAAGATAGGTTATATTCCTCAAGAGATCGAGTTTGAAGATATTAATTTATCAGTACTAGAAGAAGCCAGAAAATATTTCATTGGGGCAGAACAATATTTAAGAAGTGCCTTATTCAAATATCTCTTTGCAGGAGAAAACATTCATAAAAAAATAAAATATTTATCCGGAGGAGAAAAAGTAAGATTAAAAATATTCTGTCTAATTCAAGATTCATATAACTTCTTAATTCTAGATGAACCCACTAATCACATTGATATTGATACAAGAGAAATGCTTGAAGAGTCACTAAAGGAGTTTACTGGTACTATATTATTTGTATCTCATGATAGATATTTCGTAAATAAAATAGCTACTAGTATAATTGAAATAAAAAATAAGAACATCACTAGATATATTGGTAATTATGATGATTATCGTGAGAAAATAAACAAAATATGATATAATTAAATAGGAGGGAATATGAATAACATACCAAAATTAAAATTTAAATATTTAACTCTTGAAGAAACATCTGACATACTATCATGGACACTTAAAGATACAACTAATGTATTACCATTAAAAGAAGGAACATTATTCCTATATCCAGAATTAAAAAGACTTACTAAAGAAGATAATATTAAAGACATAATTAAAGATAGATATAATAACTTTATAAAAGAAAATAATAACTTGAGAGAAGAATATACCACTATCTGGAATGAATATAATGATAAATACATGCTAGAAATAAGTAATTACTTTAATATAAAATGGCCAAAAGAATATAAAGAAATATTAGTAGGAATAGGATTAATACCAGTATGTCCTAGACACATTAAAGAAAAAGACTTTGATATTCATAAGAAAAATAAAGAAGATTTAATAGATACCTGTATGCATGAATTATGTCATTTCCTTTTCTTTGAAAAATGTAAAGAAATATATCCAAATTGGAAGTATGAGGATTTTGATAGTCCAAGTTTGTTATGGTACTTAAGTGAAATAATCATAGACCCAATACTAAATAGTGACGGCATACAAAAAATATATAAACATAAGTTTAAATGCTATGATATCTTTTATAATGTAGAAATAGATAATATAAATTTATTAGACAAAATAACAAGTATATATAAAAATAATAGTATAGAGACCGCTATTAAAGAAAGTTATAACTATCTAAAAGAACATGAAGAAGAGTTTATAAGTAAATGTAATAATAAATAACTTATCCACATAAACTGTTGACATATAAAAGTGTCAATGGTTTTTTATTTGACATAATTTGCATCTTTCTATATAATATAAGCATCTAGAAAGGAAAAATACCATGGAATTAAACATTGACTACGTATCCGATTTACACTTAACTCACTATATAAGCAAAAAAGAAAGCATAACCAAAATAGATAAATTAGTTCAAGATAAAATAAGTATGCAAGTAAAAGGAGATATCCTTGTAGTAGCGGGAGATATCGATGAAGATATAAATAGAGTGAGTGAACTATTATATTCATGTTCAAAATACTATAAAAAAGTAATATTTGTCCTAGGTAATCATGAATACTATATACCAGTAATAAAATATATCTATACTGATCCTATGGCTAAAGAATATAACTATAATAGTATGAATAAAATATATAGATTAAATAAAATATTTAAAGATAATAACGATATAATCATACTAGATAAAACAAATAATACTAAAGGACTATATACCTATAATACCTTCTTATTAGCGGGAGATACCCTTTGGTATAAACCAGTAACATTAGTAGATAAACTATATAACTATCCTATGCAGAATGATTCAAGATTTATCTTATCAGAATTATCTAAGAAAGATAAAATATTAAAATTACATAACGATAGCATATCTTGGTATAATAACTTACCAAATAATATAGATTTAATAATAACACATATACCACCATTTAGAAATAAAAGTAATAGTAGGGGTAATAACTCTTGTTATTATACAGAAGTAAAAGAATATAAATCACCAGTATGGATATATGGTCATGATCATAAAGAAGAAGATATAATAATAAATAATACTAGATTCGTATCTAATCCATGGGGTTATGATACTAAAGATTTTAAAGTAAAAACATTAACATTGACTAAATAATAAACTAAGATATCAAGTCTTAGTTTTAATATACCTATATATTATCTTTATTATGTCCACTATAAGCCTTACTATGTAAGTCTTATTAGTGTTTAATTAAGCTAAGTAAACTTACCTTAATTAAAAGTATCCAAGATACTTATTATATATAAGCATTAGATATATACTAATATTATTTTGGTATAAAGAAGTAATTATATAAATAAGAGTAGAAAAATAAGTATATAGTCATATATAACAAAAAACTATGATATAATAATTTCAGGTGGTGAGATTATGTGTTTAATATGGAACTTAATAAAAGCATTTGCAGATACAGAAGATGATAATAAAAAAGATAATAATGATTTAGAAGATTGGCAAAAAGAATTAGTAAAAGAAAAGAAGTATGATACATTTAACTTTGAAGAGGAAGAGTTAGAAGATGATGACTATTATTCTGAGGATGATGATGAATAAAAAAATGTCTAAATTTGTTGATTAAACAAAAATAATTTGATATAATATGAGCAGTTAAAGGAAGAAAGACGCTTGTACAGGTCTATTTAATAGGTTTTGTACTGCGTCTTTTTTGTATTAACTAGAAGTTAGGAGGAAGTATGTCAAAAGTAAAATCATTTGCAACTGTTGATGGTGATATGTTTTATATTAATCATAATAGTGATAATTTTACCATTATTGATTGTTGCATAGAAGAAGAAAAAAAAGAAGAAGTATTAAAAGAACTAAAAGAAGAGAAAGGAAATAAAGGAATTATTAGATTTATTTCTACCCATCCAGATGATGATCATATCAGAGGACTAAAGTATTTAATGGATAATCAAGAAATACCAAACTTTTATTGTGTAAAAAACTCGGCAACAAAAACTAATCCGAGTGAAGACTTTAAAAAATATTGTTCATTACGAGACAATGAAAAAACTGTATTTTATATAGAAAAAGGATGTAAGAGAATGTGGATGAATTTATCAAGTAATGAGCGAGATGATTCTGGTATAAATATTAAGTGGCCTGATATAAACAATAAATATTTTAAAGAAGCATTACAAATCGCCAAAGAGAAAGAGGAACCAAATAACATATGCCCAATAATTACATATTCAATAAAGAATAATATAAAAATCTATTGGTTTGGAGACTTAGAAGATGATTATATGGAAAATATAAAAGAAGAAGTAGAATGGGAAAAGGGCGATATAGTATTTGCACCTCATCATGGAAGAGATAGTGGAAAATTGCCCCAAGATGTGTTAGAAAAGATTGAACCGAAAGTGATAATAATAGGAAATGCTGAAAGCGAAAGTCTTAATTATTATCAAGGATATGAAACAATAACACAGAATACAGCGGGTGATATAATCATTATGTTCGAAGATAATAACTCAAACTTTTATGTTAGTAATGAAAACTATGATAAAAAACTTAAGACATTAGAAACAATTAATGTAAATAAGATAGATGGATATAAATATATTGGAAGTTTAACAAATGATAAATAATTTTGGTTTTAGAATAAATAAATACATAAAAATAGCAATCATAATAGGAATAATTGATATATCTTTATTATACATAGTAGGAGGAATATCTGAAGGTTCTAATTTATTTTCAAATATTATATCAAACTTTAAATATATTTCACTATTTATAGGTGTTATAACTATCTTAGTGTATTTGATAGATGTTACATTCTTTTATAATAGAAGCAAAAAATACAAGATGTTACTAATATTTAAAGAACCATTTTCAGTTTGGTATAAGTATATATATCCAAAAAATAGGATTAATCAAAATGATTTAACTCTAAACTTTTATAACGATATATATAAGCCAGTACGAGATAACGAGAAAATTAAAGGAATAATGGAGGACGAAATTTTGATTCGAGATTTAAATATTCATTATGATTTAACTAATATTTTGTTATTAATAGTATTTTTCGTATTAGAAAAAACAGGACAAAATTTCATCCACTATTTCATGGTAATATATATATTAGTTGCCATTCTACTAAATATCCTATATAGGCAATACTTAAAGTACTATTTAACAGAAATATATACTGAGTATAAAAGAACAAAAAAAGTAAAATAAAAAAGTCATAATAAAATATGGCTTTTTATATAACAATAATATATAATTAAATAAATCACTGGAGGTAAAAGAAGTATGGACACAAGAAAAGAAATGATAATCATCGATAACGAAATAGTAACACCAAAAATATCATATTGTAAATATAACAACACTAACTATACCTATGTAATAAAATATAAAAATAGTAGTAAGTTTTACAATTATCAAACAGATAGAGTAAAACATCTAACAGTTTCAGAACAAATAGATCTAACAAAATATAACATCTTCATAAATAACATCAAAGTAAAAGATATAAAAGAAGTCTATGAATTTAACTATGGAAATAACTATTACTATCACATGATTTTAAACAATAATACACATCAAGACTACCTAGATACCCAAGTAAAAATAATAAGCAATAACAAAGATGTAATAGAATACATGCAAAAGATTGCCGACATAACATCACTTAGAACCGAGGACGGAAAGAAGATACTAAGTGAGCAGATGAAGAAAGTAGAAGTAGATAATCTAGATACAGCATTATCGAACTATCTAAAACTATCAAATAGTATAATAAAAGGAAACACTATAGACTTTCTAATATTTCCCTTTGGTTGTAATTCTAGTCAGTATAAAGCCGTAGAAAACGCTATAAATAACAAAGTAAGTGTCATTGAAGGACCACCAGGAACAGGTAAGACTCAAACAATACTAAATATCATAGCCAATATACTAATAAGAAATATGAATTGTCAAGTAGTGTCAAATAATAATGCTGCTATCGAAAACATCGAAGAAAAATTAAAAAAATACAATCTAGACTTCTTTGAAGCACTCTTAGGAAAAAGTGCCAATAAAAATAATTTTATAGAAAACCAAACAGATAACATTCCATCGTTTAAAGAGTATGAAAATATAAATATTGAAGATATAACCAATGTAATAAAAAATAACAATAGCATAGTAAAACAAATCTATACCAGTAGACAAAATATAGCTATACTAACTCAAAATAAAAATGACATAACACTGGAATACAAATACTTTAAAGAATACATAAAAAATCAGAATATTAATCTTATAGAACTAACAAGAATAAATACAAATAACTTACAAAAATTATGGAGTGAATTATTAAACATCGATAAATTAACACTATTAAGTAAATTAAAATATATATTCATATACCAAATAGGAGACTTCTCATTCTATAAAAACAATATTGAAATAATAATAAATACCATTCAAAATAGTCTATACCAAACACAAATAAAATCATTAGAAGAACAAATAGCTAAAGGACAATTATTTGTAGAAAAAAATAAATATATAGAAACAGCCTTTATAAACTCATCAATGACTTATCTAAAAAAATATCTATCACAAAAATATAAAGAACCAAGAAAAAAATATACATATCAAGAAATAAAAAAAGATAGCACTAATTTTATAAAAGACTATCCAGTTATACTAAGCACAACCTACTCATCAAGAAATACCTTCAAAGAAGATTTCAAGTTTGATTATATAATAATGGATGAATCAAGCCAAATAGATGTTGTAACAGGCATATTAGCATTATCATCAGCCAAATACGCCGTTGTAATAGGAGATGAAAAACAACTACCAAATGTTGTACCAGATATAATTAAAGAAAAGACAGAAAAAATATTCAAAGAATACAATATAGATAATGGTTATAGTTATTCATTAAATAGTTTCTTAAGTAGTATCAAAAATATCATAGAAGAAGCACCAAAAGTAATGTTAAAAGAACACTATAGATGTCATCCTAAAATAATAAACTTCTGCAATAAAAAGTTCTATAATAATGAACTAGTAATAATGACTGAAGATAAAGATGAACAAGATGTTATAAAAGTAATAAAAACCAATAAAGGAAATCATAAAAGGGATAATACAAGTCAAAGACAATTAGATATAATAAAAGAAATATTATCAAAGCTAAAAACTAATGATATAGGAATAATAGCACCATATAATAACCAAGTAGATTTAATAAAACAAAATATTCAAGATATAGAAGTAAGTACAGTTCATAAGTTTCAAGGTAGAGAAAAAGATGCCATAATAATATCAACAGTAGATGATGAAATATCAGACTTTGTAGCGGACTCTAATATCTTAAATGTAGCTATATCTAGAGCAAAGAAAGAATTAATATTCATAGTAACAGGAAATAATATAAAGAATCAAAATATAAAAGATTTTATAGATTATACCAAATATATAAATATGGAAGTAGAAGAAAGTAATATATATTCAGTATTTGATTTATTATATAAACAATATGAAAAAGAAAGATTAGATTATTTTAAAAAACATAAAAAGATATCAAACTATGATTCAGAAAATATCATGTATCATTTACTAAATAAAGTATTAGAAGATTATAAAGACTTAACATTTGCTTTTAGATATCCAGTAAATGTATTAATAAAAGATAAAACATTATTAACAGAAGAAGAAAGAAAATATGCTTCTCATCATAATACTCATATAGATTTCTTAATATATAATAAAATAAGTAAAATACCATTATTAGCAGTAGAAGTAGATGGATATAAATACCATAAAAAAGATAATAAACAAAAAGAAAGAGATATATTAAAGAATAATATACTATCTAAATATAATATACCATTAATAAGATTAACTACTAATGGTAGTAGAGAAGAAAGTATTATAAGAAGTAAATTAGATGAGATAGTTAATAATAAATAATTATATATATTTTATTATGTTCACTATAAGCCTTACTATGTAAGTCTTATTAGTGTTGTTATTAGCCTAGGTCTAATAACAATATGCCATTGCATCTATTATATATAGGCAATAACTATATACTAATATTATTTTAGTATGGAGAAAATTGTCTAAACCTGTCCTTTAATTGACTATCTGACAATTCTGTAGTAATATATAAGACAGGTGAAGGCTTTAGAATCTCATGACCTAGAAATGGTTTTCCATTTGCAATTGAGTTGGCAAGCTGTAACGCAAATAATGACTTACCAACCTTTGTTTTAGATACTAATAAGTAAACACCTTTAGACCTCATTAATCCATCGATTATGATGTCTTTTTTGTGCTTTCTTTTAAATCTTCAAAAGCCTTCATATCTTTATGCCTCCTTAGTTAATTTTTTTACTCTTTCTTCTAAGTATGGAATATCTATATTTAAATATTTAACAACTTCTTGCATAGGTACTGCATTATTTGGAACATAATAGTTTTCGTTTTCTAATTTCTTTTTAATAGTGCTTTTAATATATAATGCATTGTTTCTATCAACACCTGCAAGTTTCATTAAGTCACTTAGACTACACCATTGTTTAGCAATTAGTTTTAGTGTTACTGATGATGTCATACATTATCACTTCCTTTCTTATAATTCATATTCTTCTTCATTCCATTTATTATATGGAACAGCATTTGCTTCTAACATATTAGTTTCTGAGTTATATCTTATATATTTAGCAATTCTTAATTCTAATAAAGCATCTTTAATATCTTCTTTAGAATCAGAACAATATTTTTCTACTTCAAATCCAGTAGTAATATTATTAGTTAATACCACTGTTAAGAATCCTTTAGCTCTTAAAGATATATTTGGATCTTTTAGAAATTCATCAAAAGCTCTATATACTTTAAAGTTTCCCATTTTATTACCTCCTTTCTTCTAAAATAGAGTAGAGTTATCCATGGGTTCTTCCATATATTCGAAATTTTAGTTATTTCGTAACTCCCGTGCCAATAGGGTTATCATTTCGACCTTGCATTTTATAAGTTCGGCATATCGGTGATTTCCGCAACTACTAAGGTGTAATTCATCATCTCATTTTTACGAACGATAACATCGTTCAACACGAATATAACACCCAGGAAAGTTTAAGTCAATACTTTTGAACGAAAATTTCGTTCTTTTTATTTACAATAATTTTTTTTAATGGTAAAATGGTTATAGAAGAGAATAGAAGGCTTTTAAAAAGAGGTGTAATTATGGCATTAAATGATTTTAAAGATATGGTTGAAAATGCTAGAAAAATAAAAGGTTATTCGCAACGAGAGTTAGCTAAAATGATTGGAATGAGCCAAAGTACATATAATGATACAATAAATGGTAAAATAAAAAAACCAGATATAGATATATTAAAAAGAATTGCTGAGGAATTAGATTTGTCTTTAGATTTAATGCTTAAAGAATCTAGGTATGGTGAATCATTTTCTATATATGGAATTGATAAATATAAAAATAAATCCACTAAGGATTTAAAAAATTTAATTGATGAATATAAAAAATCAGAGCTTAAATTATTAGAATTTGATAAGCAAAAAAGAGATGTTACTAGAAAAGCAAGACAAAAAATGTTCACTACAATTGAACATATGAAAATAATGAAGGAAAATAAAGATAGTTTATATACAATTGATAAAGCAATTGATGATGTTCAATCTGCATTTGATCAATTAGAAATGGTAGAGCATAAATATGATTATAGTGATCTACCTAAGGATATGTAGGTGGTTTAGTATGAGATATATTGGAAATAAAACAAAACTATTAGATAAACTTGAGCGTTTATTAGTGAAAAAAGGACTTACTAAAAAAGGTATGATTTTTTGCGATTTGTTTGCAGGAACATGTACAGTGGGCGATTATTTTAAAGATAGATATGAAATAATTGCAAATGACACATTATATACTTCTTATGTAATATCAAATGCTAAATTAAAATATAAGAATACTTTTTTCCAAAATCTTGGGTTTGATCCTTTTGATTATTTTAATAATATTGATTCAAGTAATTATACTACAGGTTTCTGTTATAATAATTTTGCGCCAACAGTTTCTGGAAGACAATATTTTTCTGATGAAAATGCAAAATTAATAGATTTGATTAGAAATACTATAGATGAATGGTTTGATACTAAAAAAATAGATGAAAATGAAAAATACTATCTAATTGGTAGTCTATTAGAAAGTGTTAGTAAAGTTTCAAATGTTGCTGGTGTTTATTCTGCATATTTAAAAATATGGGATCCTAGAGCAATAAAGAAAATGGAATTTATTCCTATTGAAACATCTTCAAGTAATTCTAAATATTTAAATGAAGTTTATATAGAAGATGTGAATGATTTAATACCTAAAATTAAAGGTGATATTTTATATTTGGATCCACCATATACACCTACACAATATATTAGTCAATATCATGTTTTGGAAACTATTGCTAAAAATGATAATCCTGAAACACACGGAGTAGGAGCACATAGAGATAATGGCAATCAGATTTCTACTTGGTGTAAAAAAGGCCTTGTCCATGAAGAATTTGAGAAATTAATTGCAAATGCTCAATTTAAACATATTATTTTTAGTTATAGTGATGCTGGTATTATGTCCAAGGAATATATTGAAAAGGTATTAAAACGTTATGCAAAAGATGGTACATATGAATTTAAAGAAATATCATTTGTTAAATACAAAAGCACAAGGGCAGTTGCTAGAGAAATAAAAGAAAATACTGTTAATAAGGCTCATTATGAATGGTTGTTTTATATAGAGAAGAAAGATGATCCAAAATACATCAGTCCTTTAAATTATATCGGTGGAAAATTCGAAGTGTTGGATTTAATAAAAAATAATTTACCTAAAAAAATTGATACTTTTTATGATTTGTTTGGTGGTGGTGGAACAGTATCACTTAATATCAATTCAAAAAAAGTTGTTTATAATGATATTAATTGGGTAGTAAGAGATTTACTTGAAAAAATAACTCATGACGATTTTCTTCAAACTTATAATTATATTGAGAAAACAATTAAAAAATATAATTTAGAAAAGAAAAATAAAGAGTCATATAACAATTTTAGAAATAAATATAATAGTGTGGAAAAAGGTTCTAGAAATCCTTTGGATTTATATCTATTAATCTGTTATGGATTTGAACATCAAATAAGATTTAATAATAAAATGGAATTTAATAATCCATGTGGTAATTCAGGATATAATCAAGAAATGTTGGAAAAACTTGTTTCTTATTCTAATAGAAGTAAGAGAATGAATATTGTGTTTAAATCTATGGATTATAAAAAACTGTTACCAGATATAGAAAAAAATGATTTCGTTTATTGCGACCCGCCTTATTTAATCTCTTGTGGTGCTTATAATGATGGAAAAAGAGGATTTAATGGTTGGGATGAAAAGCAAGAACAAGAATTGCTAGACTTTCTGGATTTACTAAATTCTAAAGGTATTAAATTTATGCTATCAAATATGAGAGATAGAAATCAAAAGTCAAATACACCATTGTCAAAGTGGATAAAATCTAATAATTATCGTGTTATAGTAAATAGTTCTATAACTAAGAGAAATAGACAAGATAGACAAGAAATAATAGTAGTTAATTATTAAGGAGTAGTGTATGAAAATAGTAGTTAAGATTTTTAATTGTAATTATGAAACATATAAAAAATATTATAAGGATGCAGTAAAAAGAGCTTTCAAAAAAGATGGCATTGATGTTAATCCTGAAGACATTACAGTTGCAATAGATGAATTACCAGGTGATACAATACAATCTCAAAGAGCACCAAGTGGAAGACATAGTAGAACAATTACAGTTTTAGTAGATGATATACCTACATATATTATAGGTTTTTCAAATACTGGTTTTGATGAAGATAGAAAAGTTGAAGCTGATAAAGGAATAAAACCTTATAAATATGGTAATGATGATTATCATTCAAATACTTATATATGTCAGGGTATAAATAAAATTTTTGATTTGTACTATGATACTAAAAATGATTATCCAAATATAAAATTATTTTTCTATCTATTGGATGTACATTCAAAAAGTTATCCTCATAATCTTTCAAATACAATTTCATATAGAGAATTATACACTGTTGGATTTGAAATATTAAATATTGACGAAATATCATTTGATGAATTTCAACAATTAGGATTTAGTCCACAAGAAAATATTGGCAATTATGAGTACATTTCCTTTAATAAATTTATAAATGATATTATTTCAATATCAAAGAAAAATCGTGCCAATATTCCGGCTTATATAAAATGTATTGATCATAAATTTGACATTGAAACGAATAACAATGAAAATGATGAGCCATTTGTAGATTTGACGGATTTAGAATATATTTATACTTTTAAGACATTAGGCGCACAGTCATATGATAATTTTCTTATAATGTGGACTCTTAATACTTTGGCTGAAAAAGAGGGTAAAAATCTTAAATTTGTTTTTTCAAAAGAAAAATATAATTTTAGATTAGAGCAACCACCGGAAGATGCAAGATTTACTGAGGATTTTCCAGAAACAATAACAAATTTATTTAATAAAATTGGTGTAAACATTAAATACGAAACGGGTGAAGAGTTCCGTCAACAATTTAATAGAGAAATAACTCAGTATAGAACAGCAAAATCTAAAAACGAAATTAGGAATCAAGAGTTATTTAAAAATAATATGAGAGCTAAAGGTTTAGAAACAAAATGCTATTTGTGTGGTTGTGAAGTTGAGGAGATACTTGAAGCTGCTCATCTATGGGAAATTGCTGAAATTAAGAATTCGGATGCGCCAAAACTTAATAATGTTCTTAATAAAGAATGTATGAGTGATTTGATTGAAGATTGTGATCATACTAATGAATTATTCTACAAGAAATATGTTTTAGCAAATTCTGGGGATAATGGGGTTTGGTTATGCAATAATCATCATGAACTTTTTGACAGAAAATATTATTGTTTTGACAGTGAATTTGGTAAAGTAATTATAAAAAAAGATGATAGTGAAATAATTAAAAACTATTTACTTTTATCAGAACCTAATTGTTCAATTGCTAGTATAATGACTGAAAAGACAAAAGTATTTTTAGGTGAAAGAGAAAGTATATTTAAAAATGTTGTTTCAGAATATGAAACATTATAGGAGATAATTATGGAAGTAGGAAAGAAAAAAATATTAAACGGTTTTATTGGTGGCAATAATAGTACGCAATTTGTTATACCAATATATCAAAGAAACTATGTTTGGGAAAAAAAGAATGTTCTACAATTGATGAGTGACATTGAAAAGATGATACCTTACTACAACAATGAAGATGAAAATATTTTTCATTTCTTTGGCAGTATTGTTTATATTGATACCTTACATAAAGGATCATTTAGTGAATGGACTGTAATTGATGGACAACAAAGGTTAACTACTATATTTTTAATATTACAAGCTTTGAAACAAATTTATTCTGAAAACGAGAAGATAATTTCAAAAAAATATCTCTTAAATGATGAAGATATTATTAATTCAAATGAAGAAATGGATAGATATAGACTAAAACTATTAGTTAGTGATGATAATGTTTACAAATTAATTCAAGATAATAAATTAGAAAAATTAACAGATGCAGATCAAAATTCTAATGTTTTAAAAGCTTATAATGTAATAAAAAAAGAACTTGCAATTTGGAAAGATAAATATTATTTTGAACAAATAATTGGTGCCATAGACAAGTTCAAAATTGTTTGGATACAATTGGACAAAAAAGAAGATCCTCAACAAGTTTTTGAATCAATAAATTCAACTGGAGTTAATTTAACTGCAGCAGATTTAATTAGAAATTTTGTCTTGATGAATAAAGATAATGAAACACAAACAAGAATATATGAGGATTATTGGAGTCCAATTGAATTTGAATATGTTGAAACAAAAAATTTAAAAGAATTTTTTAGATTTTACGTTTCAATAAAGGAAAGAAATACTATTCCTGAAAAAGAAGTATATGATAGATTTAAGTTGAAATATGACGAATTATTAAAAGAAAATACAGAAGAGGATATTTTAAGCGAAATTTTGGATTATGCTAAATATTATTATTATATTTGTAAAGATATATCAAAACTACCTGACAGTGAAAATATAGAATTAGCTTTAAAAGATTATAGAAATGCAAAGACAAATATGCCTCACATTATTTTAATGGAGACAATGAACTTGTATTATAAAGAAAAATCGATATCTGAGGAAGATATGATAAATACTATTAAACTACTCACTACATACATTGTTAGAAGAAATATAGCTGGACTTGATACGAAATCAATTTCAAATATTTTTGGCTCAATGCTTGGAAAAATATTAAAAAAGTATAATGCTGGCGAAAATTATTATAGCGCAGTTATGAAAACTTTTGTTATCGAAACTAGATTAACTAATCAATATATGCCAAACGATAAAACAATAAAAGATGAATTTAATAAATCTAATTTATATTCTAGAGAAGCAACTGCGTTTGTCTTGAAAAAAATTGAAAATAATGAATCAAGAATTCCGTATTCACAGTTAAATATAGAGCATGTTATGCCTCAAAAAGATACAAAATATTGGATAAAATGTATTAATGAAGGAAGTACATATGAAGAAGTTGTTAATAGAATTGGTAATTTAACTTTGGTTGATTCAAAAGATAATTCAAGTATGAAAAACACAGATTTTAAAAACAAAAAGGATATTTTAAATAAATCAAGTCATATAAAGATGAATGTTAATATCCTAAATAAAGAAGCATGGAATGAAGAAGAAATTAATAAAAGAAGTGCTAAACTGGCAAATGAATTTATAAAAATTTTTCCATATCCTGAATTTGAAATTACAGAAGATGAGGATGTATATTCTCACATAAACTTAAATAATGATTCTATTGCTAATCCCGATGATTTTATATTTACTAAACCGTTAGAAGTAATTATAAATGACGAAACGTTTAATAAACTATCAAATTGGAATAAAGTTATAGAAGAGGTATTCTTATATCTATATAATTATGATTCTGACATGTTTATGAAATCAGCAGCAGAAGTTAATAAAGAATATGGCTATCAAACTGATCAAATATCATACTCATCAGAGGAAATGAGAGCACCTTATGAATTTACTGAGGGAGTTTTTGTTGAAGAAAATACAAGCACTAGCCATAAATTATCTTTAATGCAAAGAATGATTAATAAAATGAAATTAGATTTTGATATTAATATCACATATGAGACGAAGAAAAATCAATAATTACGTCACTTGCATCACTTAAATATGTGAGGTACCCCTAAAAACAAGTGTCGCAAGTGTCATAATATGTTAAAAAAATAGCAAAAATTTAACATATATAATAAATGTATTAAAAAAACATATATATTTTGAACGTATATATGTTTTTTTGTATCAAAATATAATTTTAGAATATTATAATAATATACCGATAACGGTATAAATATATTGACAAATACTACCGATAACGGTATAATGTAATCAGAGGTGAAAATCATGGAATTACTAGAAACAAAGGAAATTAAAGAATTAATTGAAAATATCAAAGATTTAAATAGTTTGATAGTTAATTTTGATAGAAAAAAGTTAGAAGATTTACTATTAAAATTACAAACAAAATATTTAGATAAATCTTTAGTATTTGAATTATCTTATTTAACAAATCCAAATGGTTCTTTTTCAAGTATTGACAATGTTTCAGATGATGATTTAAAAAATAAAATACCATATTATAAATCACTTTGCATAGATGATCTAATAAAGAAATGTGGACACGATAAATATAATGAAATAGTAGAAAAATATGAATTGGAGGTGTAATTATGGAATTTATGACTACAAATGATGCTGTAAAAAAGTGGGGTATTAGTGAAAGAAGAATAAGACAATTATTACAAGATGGAAGAATTGAAGGTGCTGTTAAAGTAGGTAATAATTGGAATATTCCTATTAATGCTAATAAACCAGCAGATAAAAGAAGTGTTAAACTAGATAATACTGAATTTAAATTTGATTTACCTGATAATTATTTTGATAAAGTTGATGAATTAAATAAAGAATTAAATTCTAAAAGACCTATATCTAAAGAAACATTAAAATCTTTAAAAGAATCCATCAATTTAGAGTGGACTTATAATAGTAACGGTATAGAAGGAAATACATTAACTTTAAGAGAAACACAAGTAGTTTTAGAAGGTATTACTGTCGGTGGAAAATCATTAAAAGAGCATTTAGAAGTTATTAATCATGAACAAGCAATATTATTTTTAGATGATCTTATTAAAGATAAAGAACCCATTACTGAATGGAATATTAAAAATATTCATCAATTAGTTTTAAAAGAAATAGATGATGATAACGCTGGTAAATATAGAGATGAAAATGTAAAAATAAAAGGTGCTACACATATTCCACCAGATTATTTAATTGTTCCTGAATTAATGGAAAAATTAATTATTAACTATGAAGATTGGAAAAAATATCATCCAATTATAAGAGCAGCATTATTGCATGGAGAATTAGTTAAAATACATCCATTTGTTGATGGTAATGGAAGAACTTCAAGATTAGTTATGAATTTATCTTTAATGAATAGTGGATATCTTCCAGTAATTGTAAAAAAAGAAAACAGATTAGAATATTATAAAGCTTTAGATAAAGCACATACTACTGGCGATTATACTGATTTTGTTAAACTAGTTAATGAATTAGAAATTGAAATGTTAAATAAATATTTAGAATTGTTGTAATAGATGTATGAGAGCAGAAACTAGAGTAATTCTAAATAATTCTTTTTCTGAGAAAGATAAAAAAAATTTTAAAAAATTTTCAATGATAATTCAAAAACAATACATGGATAAAAATGCTCAAAGAGAAATATGGGAATATGATCAAAAACTAGGTGGATTTGGAGGATATGCTGCACCATTAAATCCAACTATAAATCCTTTTAATCATTTAGGAGATTATAGGAATGTTTTTAGAAGTCTTCAGTATGCCAGAAGTGATATGTATTATTGTAATAGAGCAAGACATATTATAATTGATGCTGCACTTCATGTTGAAACATTGGTAAAAATAATCCTTTCAAAACATAAATTATTTAAATTTATATATAACCGAAGAGAATTAGGAAAAAACATTGAACAATTATATAAAGAAAATATTATTAGTTATGAACTGTATGAAAGGCTTAATGATTTAAAGAAAGTATTAAACTATGCGAAACATGATACTGATCCAAAAGAACAAAATACTTTTGATTCGGATGATGCTATTATTTTCTATTTCGAAGTAAGAAAAATAGGAAATGAGTTGTTAAAAATAATTAATCATCCAACTTGTGGGCAGGTATATGAGATAAATGAAGATTTTTAAAAGTTAGGAGTTTTGTTATGGCTTACTATGATAGTGAAATAAATGTTATTAATGATTTTTGTGAATGCGATAATGGTGAAATTTATTTGTTTAATAGTAATAATGAAAAAATTTTACAATGCGTTAGAAAAATAGAAGAATGGCATTGTTCATCATCTAAATCTGATCCTCCACCAGACTTTTATAGTGATAAATATAAATTGATGATGGAGGTTATGAGAGTAGATGATCACGCTTATATTAATGTCAAAGGAAAAGTAATAAATCCTCATATAAAAAAGGAAAATGAAACTTATAAGGAAATACAAAAATTTGTGAAAGATAACAATATATCATTTTCAGGCAATATTTTTGTTAATACTGTAACTGATTTACCAACACAAGAAGATCATAGTTATGATAAATATTTATCTAATTTTAAAAGGGTAATAGATAATCATAATTCAAGTTATGATTTATATAAAAACAATCATGTCAATTATAAACTAATTTATCTAATATTAGATGAATCTTCTTCCTATATGGAAAAAGAAGATTTTAATTTTAATAATGCATTAGTTGGTGATGTGATTCAAGCAAGGATTCATTTATTCTTTTTTGACAAAAGTTTTATTTCAATTTTGAAAAAATCAAAGGCAGATTACTATATATGGTTTGCACCATTTAAATATTTTAATTCTAAAGAAAAGGTAGAACTACCACAAGTAATAATATATTCAAAAGAAGATTTAAATAATATTGAATTACTTCAATATAAAAAAGAATATATGCTTAGTACAGAGATGTAACTGGAGGTACAGATATGAAATTAAAAACAATAAATATTAAGAATTTTAGATTATTACAAAATGTAAGTTTAGAAGTCGATCCTAAAATGACTTTAGTAGTTGGTAGAAACAATTCAGGAAAAACATCGTTTATAGATTTACTTTCAAAAGTAGTAAATAATAAGTCATTAAAATTTGCTGATTTTCCAATTTCTAATAGAAAAAAATTATATGAAAATATATATGACTTTTTAACAGGAAAAATAACTTTTGATGTTTTAATTGAAAAAATAGATAAGACTGAAATTTCTTTTATAATAGATTATTCCGATGAAGAAGATTCTAAAAATCTTGGATTTTTATCAAATTTTATAATTGATATAGATGATGATATTGAAGAAACTATAATCTCTGCAGAGTATTGTTTTAACGTAAAAGAAGAAAAATTTAGAGATTATTTTTCGGAAATAGAATTAGAAAATAAGAATAAATCTTTGATTCAAATAAAAGAAATTTTAACAAATGTTTATGAAAACCTATTTGATCTTGTAATCTACGCAGTTAACCCAGGAGATATAGAAGATAGATTAATTAAATCAGTTGCTGAATTTAATAAATTAGTTAAAGTTCATAAAATTGCGGCAGAAAGAGAATTAGGTGAAACAGATGAAATAAGGGAGTCGCAACTTGGTTTGTTGTTAGGTAAAATTTTAAAAGATGATATTGAGAATACCTTCCCTGAGTTAAAAGAAAATATTATTAAACTGCAAGAGGATATAGTTTCAAAAAACAAACAAGCACAAGAAGATATTAATAAAAGCTTAACTGAGATAATAAAAAAAGCTGTTAAAATGGGATATCCTAATGAAGAAAAAGTTGAAATTAAAGCACAAACAAATTTTAAATTAGAAAGTCAAATTAAAAATAATACTGAATTGTTGTATTCTGATAATGAATTAGATGAGAATTTGCCCAGTGCATATAACGGATTAGGTTATAAAAATTTATTAAAAATAGAATTTGAGTTGGCTTCATTTGCTCAGGAAATTAATTTACTTTCAGATAGCATTATTCCTCTATTATTGATAGAAGAACCTGAATCTCACATGCATCCACAATTACAACAAAAGTTTATTAAGTATATAACTGAGTATATTAACGATATATTTAATAATAATATTCAAACAGTTATTACAACTCATTCTTCTCATATTTCTAGCGAAGCGGATTTTAGCAATATTAGGTATGTGAAAAGGTTTAATAATTGGGTTACATATGAAAATTTATCGGATTTTGTAAGAAAAGATAATAATAATTTAGACTTTATTAAAAAATATTTGACAATTACAAGATGTGATTTGTTTTTTGCTGATAAGATTATTTTAGTAGAAGGTGCTGCAGAACGATTATTAATACCAGATATGATAAATAAATGTGATAATAAAGGTTATTTTAAAAAAGATAATTTGTCTTTAAAATATCAATATTATACTATCTTAGAAGTTGGTGGAGCTTATGCACATAAATTTTTCCCATTTATTGATTTTTTAAATATTCCAACTTTAATTATTACTGATTTTGACTCAACAAAGTCAAATGCAAATAAAAAACAAGAAAAATGTTTGGTTAGTGAAGCGGAAACAACAAGTAATTGTACAATAAAAGAGTGGTTTAAAATAATTGAAGAATGGGATGGAGCTGGAAAATTAGATGTCAAATCTATAATTTCATTGGAAAAGAAAAAGAAAACATTAAAAAATAAACATATTGAATATCAAACTTATGAAGAGAAGTTATGTGGACGTAGTTTAGAAGAAGCTATAAAAAATTCAAACAGAGAATTGTATAATTTGGGAAAAAAGCCAAAAGAATCGGACCTTGATTTTAATTCTTCTGATAATAAAAAAACAGAATTTGCATTGGATTTATTAATGAAAGATGATTATAATATTCCTAAATATATAAGGAATGGATTAGAATGGCTAAGTAGTAAAAATCCATATGTGGATGGTGAGGAAACAGATGAATAGTATAAATAATTTTGCAAAGCAAAAAGCAGATTTAATTGATAAAAATATCATAGATACTTTTGTTGAAGGTAAAAACTTTAAAGTTGAGGCTGGAGCTGGTAGTGGAAAAACATACTCTCTTATGAAAGTATTAAAATGGATTCAAAACAACAAACTAAATGAATACGTGAGAAAAGGACAAAAAATAGCATGTATAACATATACAAATGCTGCCGTAAATGTTATATGTGAAAGATTAGGAAACGAAAACAATATAGTACCATGTACAATTCATTCTTTTGTCTGGAGTGTTGTAAAAAATTTTCAAAAAGAAATTTGTAAAATTGTTATTGATAACAAATTTTATCCAGATGATCTTAATCTTGAAATTAATCCAATTAATAAAGTTGAGTATACTCTTGGCGTAAAATATTATGATAATGGAATTCTATATCTTTTTCACAATGATGTCATAAATCTATTCACTATTTTATTAGATAGAGAAAAATTTAGAAATATTTTGGCTAGTCAGTACCCTGTAATATTGATTGACGAATATCAGGACGCAAATGATGAAATAGTAAAGAAGTTCATTGAATATTTTATAGAAAAAGAAACAGGAATTCAATTTGGGTTTTTTGGAGATTCATGGCAAACTATATATAAGAATAATAAGGCTATTGGTGAAATTAATAACGCTAAAATAGTAAGTATAAATAAAACAGTTAATTTTAGATGCAGTCCTAAAATTGTTAAGTGTTTAAATAATATAAGAACAGATTTATGCCAAGAGTCTGCTGTTGAGGATAGTGATAGTTTGATAAAGATAATCCATTGTAATGATTATAATGGTGTTCGAAGAACAGATGGGCAGTTTTCAGGTGATTTGCCAATAAAAGAAATTCAAACGAGAGTAGAGAATGTTATAAAAAAACTTGATTTAAATAATTCAGATGAAAACTTAAAAGTATTAATGCTTACTCATAAAGTGCTATCCAATCAACAATCATACCAAAAAGTTTTAGATATATTTGGTGATGGATTTAAAAATATAGATGATAAAATTATCAAATTTTTGTATGAAACTGTATATCCTTTAATTAAAGCATTGAATAGTGAAAATGCCAAATCACTATATGAAGTTTTAGGTATTTCAAGGTTGCCTGTTATGTCTAAGAGTGATAAGCTTAAGTGGAAAGAGTTAAATCAAAAACTAAATGATGCTACAAAAGGTAATTTATATAATGTTATTAATGTATTATATGATAGTAAGATGGTACCACTTTCTGATGAAATAGTAGATTTTTATCAAATATTTACTAGTGAACCAGAAAAAATATACATAAAGAATAACACATATCAAGATATAGGTTCTATTACTTATCAAGAATATAAGAGAGCCATAGAATTTTTGATGCCTGATTCTCATTATTCCACTGATCATGGAGTTAAAGGAGAAGAATACGACAATATATTGTTTGTAATTGGTAAAGGATGGAATTTATATAATTTTGATAAGTATTTGCCGATGACTGATGAAGATATAAATATTAATAAAGATGCATATGAAAGAAACAGAAATTTATTTTATGTTGGTTGTTCTAGAGCTAAGAAAAAATTGGTTTTATTAATAACTACAAAAGTGGATGATAAATTTATGAAATATTTGGAAAATGTTTTTGGAACGGAAAATGTTATTTCATATGAAACATTTTAAAAAAAGCATATATAGCTACGTATCCTATATATACTTTTATATTGTTTGCACAGTTTCTGCACAACAATTTGGTTAAATTTTGCTGTGCAGGATTAAATATTTTTAAACTATGTGTCTTGAAAGCGTTGATTTTAAAGGGATTAAACAGGTATGATTTACCCATTGCGCTATGCCCCCCTGAAGAGAGCAGCTATTTACGAAATTTCAAAAAGACTTACCAACATCACAATGATGTACTAAGTCTTTTCTTCTACCTTACAAACTTGTAATATAAAACCAATTAAAAAAATGATATAATAGAACTATAGAAAGAAGGAAATATAATATATGAAAAAGATAATGATAATTGAAGATGATACCATAATATCTAAAGAATTATATGAACTACTAG
>OFMM01000495.1_pt1 | contig 25574 bp, 22 predicted proteins | sample 1541811 | NCBI WGS metagenome assembly OFMM01 (sample SAMN04209246, study PRJEB22552) | human gut metagenome | biome: gut; material: feces | host: Homo sapiens | place: USA: Oklahoma
TTAGGCTAAAAAATTATTTGACGAAAAATCAAAAATCAATTTTGGCGAACACTCTTTAATGTAGAAAAAAAGTTTTAAAAGAAAAGAAATGAATCTTTTCTTTATGGTCTTAAACCGGATCCGCCTTGGAGAGTTATTGTTTCTCCGGAGATATAGCTTGCAGCTTCAGATGCTAAAAATAAGCAGGTTCCACCAATATCTTTTTCAGCATCACCAAATCTTTGTAATGGTATGCCTTGTATTGTTTTTTCATAAATTTCAGGATATTCTTCCCTCCACTGTTCTAATTGGGCAGTCATTACAAGAGGACATACAACATTGATGTTGATTCCGTCGCAACCCCATTCTGTTGCAGCTACTCTTGACATACCTCTGATTCCTTCTTTTGCAGCAGCATATGATGACTGTCCGTCTCTTCCAAACAATCCTGCACCAGATGCAAAGTTGATTACAGAACCTTTGCTTTCTTTAAGATATGGATAAGCATATTTCATAAAATTAAACACTGCATATAATCCGGAGTTAATTGCTAAATCAAAGTCTTCTTTTGTATGTTCTACAAGTTTTAATCCGGATTTGGAAGCTTGTGCATTGTTTATTAATACGTCAATTCTTCCATATTCATCAGTAATCTGTTTGATTGCATCTTTTACCTGGTCTTCATATCCGCCGTCAGCTACAATAGGCAATACTTTTACATCATATTTGTCTTCAAGTTCTTCTTTTGCTTTTAAAAGTGTGGATTCAGTTCTACCTGTAATTGCAAGGTTTGACCCTGCTTTTGCAAATGCTGTAGCTATACCAAATCCAATTCCTTTTCCTCCACCAGTTATTATTGTTACTTTTCCACTCATATCGTTGTTCATAAATACTCGCCTCTTAACATAAATATAACGAAGTATATTTATCACGATTTATAATATGCTTTTTGTATTATATAAAATTTGCTTATTGATTTTTATTAAAAGGGATTGTACTGATTTATTTTCATCAGTGGCGGATTATGTGTCTTATTTAATTTTATAGGATAAAATTTAAACATATGTTTAAAAAAAGTAGAACAATTTTATAAAAAAGTAAATTAGAAGATTTCTCTTAAGACTGTGTGGTGTTGTTGTCATTTGAGAAATCTGCTTTGTTCCGGTCAAAATCACCTGTAGCTTCTTTTATGGCATTGCCGTCATGTATGATTTCAACTTTGACATGATCTATTGCTAAATATTTGGGACTGTTGTAAAATGCAAAACAGGAACCGTATTCGCTGTTGTCTACAGTATTTAACCCTTCAGTTGTAGAAGCTAATGCATTTCCATTACTGTCATAATATGTTGTTTTCAGAAGGTAACCCTGGGTATTTGACGGAAGATTGCTAAATATAGCATTTACATTGTAATAATAATCGCTTTCCTCACCGGTTGCTGAAATATCAGTAATGGTTATTGAGATGCTGTCGGGATTGTAAAATATATTGCTGCTGAAAATAGCCAGTCCTATAATTATAATAACTATAACTGCAACAGGAATTAATATTTTGTTTTTAGGAAGGTTAAATGAAGCTTTGTCGCTAAATATTTTAGAATCCATATCATTATTTGATTTAGTTTTATCTGGAGCTTCATTAAATAATATTTCATCTGCATCTTTTTTAGGAGTTTCAGCTTCTTCAGTTTTCATAACTTCTTTGGGAGTTTCTTCATCTGTATGAGTATTGTCAACTAAAACAGAATATCCGCATTCATTACAAAATTGTGCATCATCAGGCAGTTCATTTCCACATTTCGGACAATATTTGCTCATTTTGTTTTCACCTCTATTATAAATTGAATTTGTATTGATATGTATATAATTTGTTATTGATATTTGTTTTTAAAATTTTTCGAAAAATTTATTTATCATTACTGTTTATTTTTAATTAAGAGGTTTTTTATATGGTAGAATTAAAAGGAACAAAAACTGAGGCAAACTTGAAAGCAGCTTTTGCAGGAGAGTCACAGGCACATACTAAATATGAATACTATGCAAGTCAGGCAAAAAAAGACGGCTATGTTCAGATTTCCAATATTTTTTCAGAAACTTCACACAATGAAAAGGAACATGCTAAAATCTGGTTTAAACTATTGCACGGCGGCAGTATTCAGGATACAGCATCCAATCTTAAAGATGCGGCAGAAGGTGAAAATCATGAATGGACAAGTATGTATCCGACTTTTGCAAAAGAAGCTAGAGAAGAAGGATTTGATGAAATAGCTTACTTATTTGATGCAGTAGGAGCTATTGAAAAAGAACACAACGAACGTTATGATGTTTTACTCAAAAAAGTTGAGGAAGGCAGCGTATTTGTAAAAGAAGAAGAAATTATCTGGATTTGCGGAAACTGCGGACATATTTTCAAAGGAAAAGAAGCACCTGAAAAATGTCCTGTCTGTGCTCATCCAAAAGCATACTTTGAAAAAAAGGCAGATAATTATCTCTAGATTTTTAAAATCTGGACTTTTTTCTTCTTTTTTTTATTGTAAAAGGATTTAAATTTAAAAAAAAGTTAAAATTTAGCTATTTGTTAATAGCTATTAATTTTTTAGCAGCTTTCATATCATTGCTGTAGATATGGCCGCTGGTGGAGTGGTAATGGATTCCTCCGAAGTTTACTTTTTCGCCTAATAACTCTTTATTAAGCTCTTCTTTCATTTTAATTCCGATATATGCTATAAAAAACATATTTGAATAGAAAGCTCCAAAGATGTCGTTGGACCTGAATAAGCAGTGGATTGTTAATTCATTGTTACGGACAATGCATTGCAGGAACTGTAAACATGGAATGTCTTCACGGTCCTGATCCAATTTCGGGTCATATGTAACAGCTACTGCACGGTTACTTCCAATTGCATGCAGCATTCTTTTTTTCATCACTTCAAACTGGTCAACATCAAAATGAGCCAATATTCGGTTTGGATAAGTGTATACAAAACCCTGATCGTCACTGTTTTCAAATGACTTAACATATTCATAGAGTGCATCACTTTTAATAGGACAGCCTTCAATATCGTACTTTCCTGATTTGATTTCGTTTAGCATCATATCAGTAGTCATATGCTGGTATTTTGCCACAAATTTCAAGTTTAACGGATCATCAATTACATAAAAATTACCTAAACTTTCTTTTAAATGGTGGTTGCTGTCTTTATATGTTTCCTTTCCCTGGTTTAAGATTTTTTTAACAAAATCCAAATAACATTGATTGATAGATAACATAATAAAATAATTCCTTATAATTAGTTATTTTAATTTTAGTTTCTTTTATGATATAAATTTAAATATTTTTGTTTATAAATAAATTTATAATTAGATTTATTAAAATATGCTTAATTGAAATATAGTTTACATCGCTATTTTATTTATGATGGTACTTATGTAATTATATGATAATTTTTGTATATTGCATTTATTTTCGAAATAAATGTTATATGTGTATTTATATTAGTAAATCTAATGTATTATTGTATAAAATTATATTCCATATATATTTATACGATATTATAAAATTAAATTTTGGAGGAACAAAAAGTGGTCAAATGTGTTAATAAGTCAATTGTACTTTTTTCAGTATTTTTGTTATTATTAATGATTGTTCCATCTGCTTTTGCTAGTGATGCTGTTGATAACCAGACAGTCATTAGCAGTGATGAACAGATTGAAATTTCTGCTGTTGATGACGGTGGAGTTATTTACAGTCATGGTGAAGATACTAATGTTCTTACAGGTTCTAATGATATATATTTCAATGCATCTGCTGAAAGTGACGGGAGAGGAACACAATCCAGTCCATACAAGTACCTGCAGTATAACAGATTAACTTCAGGCTGTACTGCCCATTTCGCAGACGGTACTTATGAGCTGGATTCTAAAAAAGGAATATATTCTTCCATGACTTTCATGGGTCAGAGTGCTCAAAATACTATCATTAAGTTTAATGGTATTGCTTTTAATGTTGGAGATGGCTATACTTTAACTTTAAAAGATTTAACATTGGATCATGCAACTGTTAAGAATTTGGGTACTGTTAGTGCAACTAATGTAATATTTAAAAACGGTGTAGCTGTTGATGATACTTCTTACGGATATGATAATGCATACGGAGGAGCTATCTACAATTATGTCAGTACTGATTATTACGGTTATGTGACTAATGTGCCTAAAAATACATTGTATAATTGTACATTTCTAAATAACAGTGCGATGTATGGGGGAGCTATTTACCTGCCATACGGGGAATTATCTCTTTCAAATTGTAAGTTTATTAATAACTCTGCACATTGGTTTGGCGGAGCTATAGCTTCTGATAAGGATTCTAAAATTTCTGTTGTCGGCACTGTTTTTGAAAACTGCCGTTCTGTAGATGATGCAGGAGGAGCTATTTATGCATTTTCGACTGATCTGGAAGTTAGGGACAGTACTTTTAATAATTGTTCTGCAAACTTTGCAGGAGCTATCTGTAGTTTAAATTCTGAAATTTTAATTTCTTATTCTAATTTTACAAATAATCTTGCAAGATATGAAGGTGGAGCAGTATATAAAATGTATGGTTCAGGAACTGTTATAAAGTCCAACTTTACTAAAAATGCTGCTTTAAACGGAGGCGCATTATTTAGCGATAACTGTACTTCTTTTGAAATTAAAAACTCTGAATTTGCATCAAATGCAGCAACAGGATTTGGAGGAGCAATATTTTCCAATGCAAATCCTAAACTTACAGTTGATGGAGTTACATTTACTGACAATAAAGCCAGTTACAATGCCAACATGTTAAATCAGTCTAATTTCAGTCCTATTGTATCAAGCACCAATAATTACTCATTATTTGTTTACAAATCATTATTTAACGGTACATTGCCTGCAAGATATAATTTAGCTGAAAATGGTTTTGTAACTGATGTTAAAAACCAGCAGGATTCAGGTAACTGCTGGGCATTTGCAGCACTTGCTTCACTTGAAACCTGTGTTTTAAAAGCAAGCAATAAAACATTTAATTTTTCTGTGGAAAACATGAAAAATTTAATTGAAATGTATTCTGCCTACGGCTGGAAAATGGAAACTAACGAGGGAGGATATAACGGAATGCCGATGGGTTATTTGGCTAGCTGGTTAGGTCCGGTTAATGCTACTTTGGATCCATTTGATGATAAGGGAACTTTATCTCCGCTTTTAGACAGTGAAATGCATATTCAAAACATTTATGTTTTGCCTGCACGTACAAGTTACACTGATAATGATGCTATAAAAGAAGCTATTTTAAAATACGGCGGATTATATGCTTCATATTATCACTCAGCAGGTTATCTCAACTCTAAAACTAATGCTTATTATGATCCATACACAGGTAATGGAAACCATGCAATTACTGTAGTTGGCTGGGATGACAATTATTCAAAAAATAATTTCTATACTGCTCCTGCAGGTGATGGTGCATTTATAGTTAAAAACAGCTGGGGAAGTTCCTGGGGAGATAATGGTTACTTCTACATTTCTTACTATGATAGAGTTTTATTTGCTGTAAATAAAGATAATCAGGCATTTACCTACATTTTAAATGATACTGTAAGATACACCAAAAACTACCAGTACGATGTTGCAGGAATGACTGATTACTTAATAACCGGTAAAAAAACTGTATGGTATAAGAATATTTATAATGCAACCGGCAATGAGGCAATTGCTGCTGTATCAACATTCTTCAATACAACTGTTGATTATGAAATTTCTATTTATGTAAATGATGTATTGCAGCTTACCCAAAACGGCAGACATGAAGGAAGCGGGTATTATACCATTCCATTAAAAGAATATGTTCCTGTAGCTGTTGGGGATATCTTCAAAATTGTTGTAAAACTTGCAAATCCTCAAAACGGATATGCTGCTGTTCCTATTTCAGAACAACTTTCAACAACCAGATGTTATTATGCTCCAGGTGTATCATACTTCAGTAATGACGGTAAAAAATGGACAGATTTATATGATTACTCAGCTTCAGCTTATAGCCACACATATAATTCTCAGGTAGCCTGTCTTAAAGCATTTACTGTTGCTGATATGCAGAATACAACTGTTACTTTAAATAATATCACTCCTAAAGTTCAGGAATTCAGTGAAATTATAGCTACTGTAACTGACGGTAAAGGCAAACTGGCTAAAATCGGTGAAGTTATTTTCAGCATTAACGGAACTAATTACACAGCTGGTGTAGTTGACGGTGTTGCAAAGATTAATGTATACTTTGATGAAGTTGGAGATTATGTAATTTCAGCTAACTATAAAAATAACGGATTGTATAACGGATCTTTCGTTCAAAAAACCGTCAGCGTTATCAAAACCGATGTTAATTTAACTGCTGATATTGGCGATATTGTTTATGGTGAAAACCCTATAGTTAATATTAATTTAACTTCAGTAGCTGGTGTTAATGTAACAGGTGATGTTGTTTTAACAATCAGCGGCAAAAAATATATTGTTAATGTTGTCAATGGTTCAGCTGTCTTTACAGTACCTGAAATGTTAAATGCTGGAGAATATCAGGCTGGTGTATCTTATTTAGGTAGTGAAAAATATAACTTGGCTAACAGCACTGCTGATTTCACAGTAGCTAAAAAAGAAATCACCATGAATGTAACTATAGATAAAGATTACAGAGACATAACAGTAAATGTTAACTTGTCTGAAAAACTTGATGGAAATTTAACAGTTCTTGTAAATAATACACCTTACACATTATCTTACACTAATGGAACAGGTTCATTAATAAAAAACTTAACTTATGGAAATTATACAATCAGTGCAGTTTTCACAAAAGATAACTACCGGACAGTTAATGTATCTGAAAATGTTGAAATAAATTCCATCAAAACAGTTTTAGAAGCAGAAAATGTTGTAATGTATTATAAAGACGGTACAAGATTTGCAGTTGTTCTGAAAGATATTGGCGGCAATCCGTTAGCTAATATGAATGTAACCATTTCAATAAACGGCAGAGACTATATTAGACAAAGCGATGAAAATGGTACTGCTTCCATAGCTATTAATTTAGACAGTAAAAATTATACTGTTGTTACCACATTTGGTGGAACTTCCAAATACTTCGGAACCAGTATAAATAACACAGTATCTATTTTGTCAACAATAATCAGTAAGGATATAGTTAAATACTACAGAAACGGCACACAATTTTACGCAACTGTTCTGGACTTCAACGGAAATCCGTTAGCCAATACAACTGTTACCTTTAATATAAATGGTGTATTCTACAACAGAACAACTGATGAAAATGGTACTGCTAAATTAAACATCCAGTTAAGGCCGGGAAACTATATTATCACAGTATTTAATTTAATTACTGGTGAACAGGCAGGCAATAATGTCACAGTATTGTCTAAAATTGTTGAAAATTATGACCTGGTTAAATACTATAAAAATGCTTCAAAATTCTCAGTTAAAATCTTGGACAGTCAGGGATATCCTGTTGAATGTACTGTTGTAACTTTTAATATTAATGGTGTATTTTACTACAGAGAAACTGATGCAAATGGTATAGCTAGTTTAGCTATTAATTTAAGACCTGGAAAATATGTAATTACTACTATGTACGGTCAGTATGATGTAGGAAACAATGTTACTGTTCTACCGACATTACAAACTAGCGATTTAAAAATGAAGTATCTCGATGGTTCAGCATTCCATGCAAGAGTTGTAGACGGTCAGGGAAATCCATTAGCTAATCAGATTGTTACATTTAATGTAAATGGTGTGTTTTATAATAAAGTTACAAATGATGAGGGTATTGCATCCTTAAATATTAATTTGATAAAAGGGGAATACATTATTACTTCAATGTACAATGGATTTGAAACCGGAAATACAATTAAAATTCAATAAGGTTTTTTAAATAAAACCTTTTTTCTTTTTTTATTATATAATTTATTTTAAATATATGTATTTGCAATAGGAATTATCTTATTTTCAACAGTTGCTTTAAAATATTTGCAATGTCTTTAATTAAATAAGCTAATTTTTTAATAACTTATCATTTAATTAGCTGATTTTCCAATTTAATTAATAAAAATACATCAGCAAAAAATAAAAAAAGTTAGAGTTCCTACATTATGAACTCTAAAACCATATAAATGAATAAAAGTGCAAATAAAATCCACATTGCTTTGGATATTTCTTTTGCTTTACCGAATAAGACTTTAACGATAACAAATGCAAATACACCTGCAATAATACCTGTTGTAATACTTTGGGTAAGTGGAGTTACAATAATGGCAGCAAGTGCAGGAATCAGATCAGAAAGATTACCTGTATCAAGGTTTTTGTACAGTCCGCACATTAAAATACCTACAACAACAAGTGCAGGAGCTACTGCAAAGGTTGGGATGATTGTAAATATCGGTGCAAACGGAATTGCAAGCAGGAATAAAATACCGACTACAATAGCTGTAAGACCGGTTCTTCCTCCTTCCATAATACCTGTGGAACTTTCAATGTATGTAACTACAGGGGAGGTACCTAAAACGGACCCTATAATAGGTCCGAGTGCATCTACACTTAAAACCTTTTTAAGTCTTGGCAGTTTGCCGTTTTCATCATATCCGTCAACTTTTGTTGTAAGTGCAGTTAAGGTTCCCATTGTATCAAATAAAGAGATTACCAGAAATGTGACGGCAATGATTATAAAGTCAATAAATGCTCTTACTCCGGTAAATACTCCGCTAGCTTCTCCGAATTTAAATGCAACATTTCCCAGTGATCCTCCCAGATTGCTGTTTATTATAGCTGTTGGTATTAATGACTGGTCAGGTAAAACAGGACATCCTGCCAGTTCCAAAACAACTCCGATAATGTATGTTGCAATAATTCCGATTAGAATATTTCCTTTTACATTTTTCTTCATTAAAACCATTATGATGACAAAACAGATTAATGCCAAAAGGTTTCCGAGAGTAAAAATAGTTGAAGCGCTTCCAAGTCCTATTAGCTGTGTGGCCCAGTTTGCATCTCCGATATTTATTACCTGTGAAGAGTATGACAGGATTCCGAGGTTGCTTAAACCTAATGCAAGGATAAATAAACCTATACCTATTGATATACCGAATCTTAAAGAGTCAGGAATTGAATAGAATAATTTTTCACGTAGGGAAGTAAGTGAGATAACCAAAAAGATTATACCTGAGACAAAGATAGCTAAAAGTGCATATTCCCAGCTGTATCCCATGGTAAGTACTACGGTATATGTGAAAAATGCGTTAAGACCCATTCCTGCAGCCAGTGCATATGGGTAGTTTGCTATGTATCCCATTAATATTGTAGCTATTGCAGCTGAAAGTGCAGTTGCAATAAATACTCCTTGTATGTCCATTCCAGTTTCACTTAACATTGCAGGGTTTACAATTAATATGTAAGCCATAGCCAGAAAAATTGTAATACCTGCAATGATTTCAGTTTTCACGTCTGTATTATTTTCTTTAAATTTAAAAAAAGCATCTAACTTAGACATATTATTATCTTTTTTAAATAATGCTTTATAAGTTTTTATATTTAAGTTCAGTTTCTTTCGGTTTTTTTAGGCTGTATATTCAAATTGTAATTTATTTTTAGCATTTATATTCATTTTTAATTTGCTTATTTAAAATTTGTTTCATTTTATAATTTCTTCAAAGTATTCTTCGGGTTTTGTCAAAGTATTACTGGCTTTTTTTGAACAGCTTCGTGAATTGTACAACTGTGTTAAAATTAATAGAATATATTGTGTTAATATAGCGATATTCTTGTAATATTCTAATTATTATATAGTTGTCTGCAAAAATACTATTGTTTTGTTTAATTTTACATTTTTTAGATAAAGCTTAAATTTGTTTATCATATCATCAATTTTCAAATGAATTTTTAGTTGTTTTCATATAAATAATATCTAAAACATGGACAATTTATCATATCTTATAAAACAATATTACCACAAAGTATATATTACATGCTAATATTTTAAAAAAAATAAGAAAGGTAATAATTATAGAAATAAAAATAAAAATGTTAATTTTAATGATGTTGTGGAAAGATTAAAAAATATAAATCAATTATCTGATTTATCTATTAAAGAAATTGCAGATGAGAATGGATATGCAGATAAAGTAGCAAAGGGGTCTTATGATTTAAACACAAATCAATTAAGAAAATTTTTTGGTGCTGTTAAATTAATTGAGCAAAAAACATCTTGGGACGAAATTGAACCTGAATTTTATCTTTTAAAACCTAAATTAGCAGTTGCTGTTGGTAGGGAAGTTGTACCAAAGCCATTTTATGAATTTATGATGGTACTGATGAGTAAAGTAGATGTGGGTTCTGAAGAAGATAAACTTAAGAATTTTAAAGTATTTGTAGACTTTTTTGAATCAGTTGTAGCATATCATAAATATTATGAAAAGTAAATAATAGGAGAAAGTAATTATGTTTAAAGAAAATTTTGTTATTAAAGGAAAATTAGTTTGTGAAACGGGTCTTCATATTGGTGGAGCTAATGATGCAATTAATATAGGCGGTGCAGATAGTATTCTTATTCGTGATTCTGTTTCTGATTTACCGTTTATTCCAGGATCTTCACTTAAAGGAAAATTAAGGTCATTATTGGAACTAAATGATAAGAAATCTATTCAAAGTGTGTTGGAAAAAAAGGGTAAGTCATCTACTGACGAAGATTCAATTGCTGTTAAAATTTTTGGAATATCATCTGATAAAAAGAATAATTTAAAATATCCTACTAGATTAATTGTCAGAGATTCATTTCCAACAGAGGAATCTATTAAATTATGGGAAAAACAGGAAGAAGTTGTTCGTGGGTCAGAATTAAAATGGGAAAATACTATTGACAGAATCACTTCTCGTGCAAATCCTAGAAGTTTAGAAAGAATACCTAAAGGTTCTTCATTTATTTTTGAATTCATATTTTCAGTTTATGAAGAAGATGAAAACAATTTAATGGGTTTATTTGAAGCAATGCGTCTTTTAGAGGACAATTATCTTGGAGGAAGTGGTAGTAGAGGTTATGGTAAAGTTAAATTTACCAATATTTCAATTACAAAAAGAGGCCAGGATTATTATAAAAAAGACATGGATGAAGAAGTTATTATTGAAAATGCAGATATTTCTGAAGCTGTTAAAAGTATTAACTAAGGAAAGATAATTAAATTTAAGATATGAGGTGAAAAAGTGTTAATATATTTAAAACCCTTATCAATCTTTCCAGAACTTCACTCAGATACATTATTTGGTGCAATAACTTATGCAATAAGTCAGTTATATCCTGAAAAAGTTGATGAAATGGTTAAATCTTTTGAAGATGAACCTCCATTTATAATTTCCTCAACATTTCCATTTATATTTAAAGAAGATTTTGAAAACGGTAAAAAAATAAAATTTTATCCTAAAATTATATTTCCGCAAAAATCAAAAGATTTGGAAGAAAAGTATCATCCTAAAGATTTTAAAGAATATAAAAAAGTTAAATTCATTGAAGAAAATTTATTCTTTGACTTATTAAAAGGTAAATTAAGTGAAAGTGACATATTAAGAAATTATAATCAGTATACCTTTATTAAAGGATTGCTTATGAGGGAATCTTATAATATTGATGTTAATTTTGGAGAAAATATTATTCCAAATAATAGTGTTAACCGTATAACCAATGAAACAGAAGGTATTTTCTACACATCTGGAAATGAATTCAAAAATATGGGGTTATTTTTCTTAGTAGAATTTATGGATGGGGATTATAAACCAATTGTTAAAGCAGCTATTAAATTCTTAAAAGACCGTGGATTTGGAAGAGATATTTCAACAGGAAAAGGTCAGTTTGATTATTTTATAGATGAAGAATACTCTTTAAATAAGTATGAAGGTAATTATTTTGTAACTTTATCAAGATTCATTCCAAATTCAGATGATTTGGCACATATTAATGAATTTGCAAGTTATGAAATAGATTCAAAAAGAGGAAAAAGTTCATCTAATGAAATTAGAAAACAAATAAGATTCTTTAAAGAAGGATCAGTTTTCCCAGATTATAAAAAATATTATGGAAGAAATGTTAGTTCAGGTAAGGTTAATCCAGCTATTGAATATGGATTTGCATTTCCATTAAAATGCAGCTTAGAGGAGGATAAATAATGTCTTGCGAATCTTATGATTTACGTTTAACTACTTTAAGTCCTATTCACATAGGTTCTGGAAAATCATATAGCTGTTGTGAATTTGTTCCAGCCAAAGCTAAAAGTAAAGGACAAATTGTCAAAATAATAAAAAGAGTTAATTTGACAAATTATTACTCCAGTTTATCTGATGACAGAAAAGATACTTTTTTAGCTAGTCTAACAAATTCCAACTTTGAATTAAAACAATTTGATAAAAAAATAAAAAAGGATTTTGTCAGATATCAGTGTATTGATAATAGCTATGTTGATTCTTTTGAAAATGTTCAAGAACATATTAAAACTTCTGATAAATTATATATTCCAGGTTCCTCAATTAAAGGAGCTATTAGAACAGCTATCTTTTATGATTTATTAACTGAAGAGGATATGGATAAAATTGGTAAGGGTTATAATGATTACTTATATGATAATTTATTAAGAAAACATTTCAGTAGTGGTTTTGGTAATGATGCTCAAAATAATATATTTAGATTTATGCAAGTTACAGACACTACAACTACAAATATTCCAAAAATTGAGCAGGTTTTAGTAGTAATGGCAACTAATAAGGGAAGAAAAAAGTACTATTATTCAAAACATGGTAAAACTTATTTGGAAACAATCGGTGCAAATAAAAAGTTCAAATCCAGATTAACAACAACTTTTGATAGTAATATCTATCGAAAATTAAAACTTGAAGATAAATCTGAAATATTGGATTTAAATTATCTTAAAGATGTTTTATTTAAGTTTAGTCGGGATTTAATTTATTATGAAATGGATTTTGCAGATAAATATGATATTGATTATTTATCTAAATTTTATGAAAATTTAAATAAGAAAAATACTGTAGATGCACCTTTACTTAAAATTGGTGCAGGTTCAGGTTTAATGGCAACATCTATTGCTATGAAACTTAAAGAGTATAATCCCCTATCTTTTGAGAGAGTTAGAAAGTCTTTTAGTGGAAGAAATTATGAATTTGAGTTTCCAAAATCCAGAAAAGTCACTAAACAGAAAAAACCGTTTGGTTGGGTTAAATTGGAATTTAATTAAGGTGTGTTAAGTGAGTAATAAAAAAGTATTAGTTATGAGTGTTGGAGGTTCTCCAGAACCTCTAATTTATTCTATTGATAATATAAAACCGAAATTAGTTTATTTTATTCATTCTGAAAAAACATTAAGTGTTGTTGATGAAATAAACAAAAATACAAAACATAAATATGATTATTTAACTAAAGAAATTGATAACCATGAAAGTATTGAAGATGCATTTGAAAAATCAAAAGAAGTTCTTTTTGAGCTAAATAAAAAAGGCTGGAATGAAATAACTATTGATTTTACCGGTGGAACAAAACCGATGACTGCAGGTTTAGTTTTAGCTTCAACTGGTGATAAATACACAGATTCTTATAATTATTCCTATGTAGGGTCTAAGATGAGTGGATATGTAGAAGTTAGAAATAAAGAGGGTGTAGGAATTGTTATTTCAGGTCATGAACAGATAAAACCTCAAAAAGATCCATATGACACATATGCGATATTGGAATTTAATCGTGGGAAAAACTTCTTTAATCATTATCAATTTGAAGCAGCTATTCAAAATTTCAAAGAAGCGGAAGCAAAATTAGATGATGGGGAATTAAAAGATTTAGCTAAATTTTATATTAAATTAGTTAATTTCTATCAAAAATGGGATAAATTCAATGATAGAATTGAAATTTATAATGAAGAATTAGATAAAATTGAATCATTTAAGCTTCCAAGTTATTTTTATAAAGAAATCATTCAAAAATGTCCTAATGAATTATTAGATGATGATTTTGATAATTCTGAAGAATTTATAAATCAATTAAACAATAATTTAGAATTTTTAAGATTAAAAATACAAAATAATCAAAAAGAAGCCATGAAATATTATCTGCCAGATTTGTTAAATAATGCTCATCGTAAAATTGAAGAAGGCTTTTTTGATGATGCAGTTGCCAGATTATATAGGGCTATAGAATTAATTGCACAGGTATCACTTAATATTCATGATTTAATTGATGTTGAAAAATTTAAAAATAATAAAGTTTTTCATATTAACAGAAAACAGTTTAAAACCCAAACTAAATTTAATCCGGAAATTTCAAATTTGGTTCAAAAATGGAATATTAAAGGATATAAAGACTGTGACAAAACATTTAAAGTTCCAAAAGACAAATCTTACAAGATTTTAGAAGCATTTGGTGAAGATTTAGCTAAAAAATATTTTGAAGATGAAAGATTAAAAAATGCAGTTAATGAAAGAAATAACTCTATTTTGGCCCATGGTTTAAATCCGATGAATAAGAAAGATGCAGAGGATTTATACAATCGTGTTTTATATTATTCTAAATTTTTCTGGGTTGATATTGAAAAATATATGAAAATGGCAGAGTTTCCTAAATTTAAATAAGTGATTTTAAATGAAAATAAATACTTGTAATTTGTTAATTAAAACAGATAAAGATATTTCGCAGGAATCTAATAAACTTAGAGGATATATTGGAAATAAATTTAAAAATCATCCATTATTACATAATCATTATGGTAATGAGAAATTTTTATACTCATATCCTTTAGTTCAGTATCATATTCTTGATGGCCAGGCTATGATTTTTGGAATTGAAGAAGGAGTGGATGTTCTAAAAGATATTTCAGGTGATTTAAAAGAGCTTAATTTGGACCATACTCACTATTCAATTGAAGAAAAAATTATTCGTGAAAAAGAGGTAGATGTAAACACAAGTAATGAAGAGTATCATTATAAGTTTATAACTCCCTGGTTGGCTCTTAATACTCAGAATTTTAAAAAATATAATAATTTAGATGACTGGAAGGAAAAGAAACTATTCTTAAACAAAATTCTTATAGGCAATATATTATCTATGGCAAAAGGTTTAGGAATTATCGTAAACCGTAGAATTTATGTTAAAACTCACTTAGAACCAGTTAGTGTTAATTATAAATCAGTTAAAATGCTTGGTTTCACAGGAGAGTTTAAAGTAAGATTTAAAATTCCTGACTACTTTGGATTTGGTAAAGGAGTTTCACAGGGTTTTGGATCTGTTAAACAAATTATTGGCGAAGAGTAGGTTTCTATAAAAATGATGGTTATTGTAATGTATGATATTTCAGAAGACGCTCCAAGAAATAATCTTATAAAAAGATTAAGGTACTATGGACTTAGAAGAATTCAAAAATCAGTATTTTGCGGACTGCTGGAAATTGAAGAGAGATTTGAACTTGCAAGCGAGTTTGACTTTTACTTATCTTCAGACAAAGACAGTATAGCTCTTTTTCCAATTTGTGAATCCTGTGTTGATTCCATATTAATTGAAGGGGCCATGTCATTGCCGCAAAAAGAAGAATATGTATTTGTTTGAGGTGATTTTTAATGAAATTAGTTGTAGACGGTTTTGGGAAATCTGTTGCAAAAAGAGACAATCAAATTGTTATAAAAGAAAATGGTAAAGAAGTTGACTATTTCCGAGCAGAAGATGTATCTCAAATATTATTAACTGGAAAAGGTTCAATAACTTTTGATGCATTAACATTACTGGCTAATCATGATATAGACTGTGTATCAATAAATTGGAAAGGATATGTCGATTACAGATTAACTCCTCCAGAAAAGAAAAATGTGATAGTTAAAAAAGAACAATTTTTTGCATTGGCTGATAAAAGAAGCGGTCAAATAGCAAAAGCTTTTATCAATGCTAAAATTGAAAACCAAAAAGCAGTTTTAGGAACACTTGCAAAATCAAGGTCAAATGATGAATTTTTAACTGCACAAAGGGATAAACTGAATTATTATTTAGATAAATTAGATGGATTAAAAAAAGATACAAGCGATAATTTAAGAAGTAAAATATTAGGTTTTGAAGGACAAGCATCAGTTGAATACTGGATGGGATTTCAGCATGTTTTAGATGAAAAATGGGGATTTAACCTAAGGAGTGGTCGTGGTGCAACAGATCCTGTTAATTCCCTTCTTAATTACGGATATGCTGTTCTTCAAAGTGAAATGTGGAAATCCATATATTTGGCAGGTCTTGATCCGTACTGCGGTTTTTTACACTCTGACAGATATGGAAGAGCAAGTTTGGTATTTGATTTAATTGAAGAATTCAGACAGCAGATAGTTGATAAAACAGTTTTAGCTATTGTAAATAAAAATCAGGTTGATGTTGATGATTTTGAATTTGATGAAGGTCAAATCAGGATTCTGGATAAAGCTCGTAAACTATTAATAGCTAAAATAATGGATAAACTAAACTCTAAAATTAACTTTAATGATAAAAAAATGAGTTATGAAGATATAATTCTTTATCAGGGCAGATTACTTGGAAAATATTTGACAGGAGACGAGAAAAATTATGTTGGATTTTCAAGAAGGTGGTGAAGATTGCCTAATTTTTCTTTAAATAATATTTTTTTATAAATAATTAATACTTTTTATTTTTTAAATAAATCTGTATTTTAGCTAGTTTTCTTTAGATTATTTTTATCATGTGGTTTTGATGATTATGCTCTTATATTATATTAATTATTGCTTTAATTTTAGCTAGTTTTAATAGAAAAGTATTTAAATAATTTGTGCAATAATTTATATATAGATGTTGGGTAAAGTAAAGTTCACAGAAATTGTCACTAAATACAAGTTTTTTGCATAAAAAAGTGAAATTTTGAGAAATTTTCGCGGCTATTGCAGAAAACCATCTATTAAAATAAGGATTGTGACAATTTTTGAATTGCAAACTACAACTCGTTACTAAATTGCAGAAAACCATCTATTAAAATAAGGATTGTGACAAGCTTCCCATATTCACATTTCTGTACATTTCGTATTGCAGAAAACCATCTATTAAAATAAGGATTGTGACTCTTTATTTCCATTTAAATAGAATGTTTTCATATTTATTGCAGAAAACCATCTATTAAAATAAGGATTGTGACATATACAGCTTTCTCAGTAATACATATAAATAATATTGCAGAAAACCATCTATTAAAATAAGGATTGTGACTATTATTAAACATAACTTATCTCTCCTTTAAGCTCCATTGCAGAAAACCATCTATTAAAATAAGGATTGTGACTATTTGTGCTTCCATACCGACTAAATAGTTTTTCATTGCAGAAAACCATCTATTAAAATAAGGATTGTGACAATTAATCTTCTTATTGTTGAAATCATCTATTAACATTGCAGAAAACCATCTATTAAAATAAGGATTGTGACGTCAAAATCGGATACGATAACTTCAACATAATCTTCATTGCAGAAAACCATCTATTAAAATAAGGATTGTGACTTATTAAAATTTGTATTTTGCTTTCACCATATCGTTTATTGCAGAAAACCATCTATTAAAATAAGGATTGTGACAAATGTCTTGTTTGATTGCAATAGGACAGTAACAAGATTGCAGAAAACCATCTATTAAAATAAGGATTGTGACTATGAATTTGCACAAGTATTCTAATATTTGGTCTATTATTGCAGAAAACCATCTATTAAAATAAGGATTGTGACCTTATTATTGTTTTTGCTTTTTAAATGGTGAATGCTATTGCAGAAAACCATCTATTAAAATAAGGATTGTGACTGTCCTATGTCTAAAATACATAGAAGCTTTATGCCTTATTGCAGAAAACCATCTATTAAAATAAGGATTGTGACGGAATCGAACCTACATAAAAACAACCAGTTTAGCTTGTATTGCAGAAAACCATCTATTAAAATAAGGATTGTGACAAGTATTTTTTACTTAAATAATAACCTTTTCTAAATTGCAGAAAACCATCTATTAAAATAAGGATTGTGACAGGTCATATCTTTCTTCTTCGTTCTCATATATTTTGATTGCAGAAAACCATCTATTAAAATAAGGATTGTGACTAATGTACGGGGTTTATTCTTCCCCATACATTATTATTGCAGAAAACCATCTATTAAAATAAGGATTGTGACGCTTTAATAAATAGATTTTTATTATCCCCTAGACTGATTGCAGAAAACCATCTATTAAAATAAGGATTGTGACTTTTTCATCAATGATTTGTCTTAAGTTTTCATATTGCAGAAAACCATCTATTAAAATAAGGATTGTGACTTGTTGTCATTCTATCACTATTGTTATATTTTTAGAATTGCAGAAAACCATCTATTAAAATAAGGATTGTGACAATGCAAGAGCAACATTAATATTACCTTCTAATGAAGTATTGCAGAAAACCATCTATTAAAATAAGGATTGTGACTCTTTTCTTCAGATTTTATATAGTAATCTAGTGGAAATTGCAGAAAACCATCTATTAAAATAAGGATTGTGACATGTATCCGTATTGTCTTTTTAATCTGTCTTTATATTGCAGAAAACCATCTATTAAAATAAGGATTGTGACGGTTAATATATCAAATTGATAGTCAGCATTATGGTTTTATTGCAGAAAACCATCTATTAAAATAAGGATTGTGACTACTTCAGTATGGTTTTCTATGTATTCTTTTGTCTTATTGCAGAAAACCATCTATTAAAATAAGGATTGTGACCGTAATCTTCTTTTATGAGTTCTATTGCATGTTCTCTATTGCAGAAAACCATCTATTAAAATAAGGATTGTGACATCCAATATGATGGTTTTTAACTTTTTAATTTCATTTATTGCAGAAAACCATCTATTAAAATAAGGATTGTGACTTTTAAGGTTATATCGCAAAAACTAATATTACAATTATTGCAGAAAACCATCTATTAAAATAAGGATTGTGACTCCATATCATTCTCATTCAAAAAAAACAATAATGAATTGCAGAAAACCATCTATTAAAATAAGGATTGTGACGCTTCTCCAAACCAGAATTAACCAACGAAGAATGGAATTGCAGAAAACCATCTATTAAAATAAGGATTGTGACTGTCGAGATAGCTTTCTTTTGCAAAAATTGGAGTCCATTGCAGAAAACCATCTATTAAAATAAGGATTGTGACAATATATTACTTCATCTTTTTTTGCTTGTTCTTTTATTGCAGAAAACCATCTATTAAAATAAGGATTGTGACCCACCAAATATCATGTTAATCACCTCATTTATATATATTGCAGAAAACCATCTATTAAAATAAGGATTGTGACTAGATATACTATAACTATTACTGCTCCATTTTATATATTGCAGAAAACCATCTATTAAAATAAGGATTGTGACTTTTTTACCTTGATTATTTGGCATAAGCTTCCTAAATTGCAGAAAACCATCTATTAAAATAAGGATTGTGACAAAAACTCTTCTAATTCATCTTCGTTCTCTAATAGGATTGCAGAAAACCATCTATTAAAATAAGGATTGTGACCTTCCCCCATCTTTTGCATTAGCTTCACAGACAAACATTGCAGAAAACCATCTATTAAAATAAGGATTGTGACATAATCTTGGAAGGATGAATTGTATCCAAAACTATATTGCAGAAAACCATCTATTAAAATAAGGATTGTGACGGTAATGTAATCATTATATATTTTTTGCCCTTCCAGATTGCAGAAAACCATCTATTAAAATAAGGATTGTGACGCAAATCAAAGTCTGCAAGTTCTTCGGTTCTGATATTGCAGAAAACCATCTATTAAAATAAGGATTGTGACATTTATAGTCATTTAATTCACCTTGTTTTTCCAGTATTGCAGAAAACCATCTATTAAAATAAGGATTGTGACTTCTTCTAATTTTATTCGTTCAGGATTGAATATGCACATTGCAGAAAACCATCTATTAAAATAAGGATTGTGACTTTTGAAACTTATTATTGTTTTTGCTTTTCAGATGATATTGCAGAAAACCATCTATTAAAATAAGGATTGTGACTACAGTTAAACCATACTTTTCCATTAACTTTTTCATTGCAGAAAACCATCTATTAAAATAAGGATTGTGACGAATTGACTAAATTGCCCTTTCTCTTCATCAAACTTATTGCAGAAAACCATCTATTAAAATAAGGATTGTGACCAATTTCCCGTTGGCTTTTACCTTTTATCAATGGTATTGCAGAAAACCATCTATTAAAATAAGGATTGTGACAGTTTTTTCGCTTTTAAAAATACATGTTCAATTTCATTGCAGAAAACCATCTATTAAAATAAGGGTTGTGATAATATTCTGGATATTGATTCTTTAGCTCTTCTCTAAATTGTAGAAAACCATATATTAAAACTATTCGCTTAATTAAAAGTTATTTTAGGTTAATTAAAGTGAATTTTTAAAATTTATTTTAACCATAAGTTGTATATTTTATTATTAACAAATTAGTTTTGATGATTATAAATTTTAAAAAGTGATTTTATGGCAAGGAAAAAACGAGCATTATTCATGACTGTGGGGACTGGATTTAAAGATAATCAAAAGAGTTTGGCACATGGTTTGATGTGTTCTATTGTTTCAAAAGATCCGGATTTAATTTGTTTTTTCGGTTCAAGGAAATCAAAATCAACAATAGACACTCTTAAACAAATTTTTAACGAATCTAATGATGAGGATTTTGATGATTATTTTGAAACTAAATTTATAGAAAATGATAATATTGATGAGTTTAAAGATTATTTTTTTGAATTTAAATCTAAAATTCTTGAATTGGAAGATGATTATAAAATAATAATTGATTATACATCAGGTACCAAAACAATGACTATGTCTGCAGCTTTTGCTTCAATGATATTTGGAAAAGAATTATTTTTAGTTGCAGGTGATAGAAAAGATGGAGTTGTTGTTAAAGGAACTGAAAAATGCATTTCACAAAATCTTTATCCGATTTATGATGAATTAATAATGGATAAAATTAAAGATTTATTTAATAGTAATCGTTTTGAAGCTGGAAAGTTACTTATTGATGATATGATTAGTACAAATGAAAATAAAGTGATTTATTCTAAATTATTCAACACATATTATTATTTTGACAATGTAAATTACAAAAAAGCATTAGAAAATTTTGATTTGAAAATATTTAAAGAGACCTGGCCGGAGTTAGCTATTGATTTTCAAAAAAATATCATTGCTTTAAATATCTTAAATAAGCAGAATCAGGATTCAAATGATAAAACGAGATTTGTTGATCATAAACAAAAGAAATATTATATGCTGGCTTCAATAATTAATAATTCTAAACGTAGAGGAAAAGAAAATAAGTTTGATGATGCAGTAGCTAGATTATATCGTTCATTTGAGTTGATTGCCCAAATTAGACTTTTAGAAAAATATAATATTGATAGTTCTAATGTGGATATTGATATTTTAAAAGAATATGGGTTGGCTGACGATTATTTGGATGAATTAGAAAATTCAAGAGATAAAAAATATAATGATATTAAATTAGGTTTAATTAAGGATTATGTCCTGCTTGAACAGTTAAATGATGATTTAGGTAAATTTTATTTGGAAAATGAAAATAAAATTAGGAATATTATTAAATTTAGAAATAATTCTATTTTAGCTCATGGATTTGAATTCTGTTCCAAAGAGGATTTTGAAGAGTTTAAAGAAATTGTTTTAAAAGCGGCCGATTTATTAAATAAAAATATGGGAAGGTTTATTGAAGAAACTAAATTTCCAATGTTTTCTTAGTAAGTAATTAAACACTTACTAAGACATTTTTATTGAATTTAATCTATTTTTAAAGTAATTTTGCAAATTATTATCAGCACAATAGATGTAGCAGCCTTTCATTCCGCGGGTCATCAGAGTTTTATATGTATTTTTAATAATTTCATCAGCTGTTTTTTGAGCCTTATCCGGATTTTCTTTATACATTTTCTTGATTCCTCTTAAAGACTGGTCTGTTGATGCTCTTTTGTTGAAATCAGTTATGATTTTACCGTTTTCAAAACGCATGTCCTCTCCGATGATGACTCCGACATAATCAAATTCCAGACCCTGTGATGTGTGTATGCAGCCTATTTCATTTACGGAATCTTCATCAATAGCCCAGGTATCAGTATTTCCAAGATTCCAGCTCATGGACAATCCGTCAATTTCTATATCATGGATATCAGTATTTTCACGGCCTTCCTTTTCCCATTTCCAGCAGTATCCTGCAAGCAGTCGGGATTTGTTGTTGATTTTATTTTTTTCAAAAATCAAGTCTCTTAATTCATTTGGGCTGTCAATAACTTCAAAATCATAATCATAGTCAAATCCGTCATAATTGGCAGTATCTTCAATTTCCAAAACATCATCAAGCCAGGACAGGTATCCGTCAGACCCGTTGCATCTGAATTGTGAATGCAGTCTGATTTTTCTGACTTCTGCATTTAACTCTTCTGCACACTTTTCAATTTCTTCAATGCTGCCGTAATCTTTTATATGGACTTTCTGATGAGGGTCTATGAAAAATATTGAGAATTTTCCTGCATTAATCAGTTCTTTTATCTGGTTTTCGCCCTGATTTCCATATAATCCGGATTTTTTATTTAATCTGTGAGCTTCATCTACAATTACAGCATCAATTTCATTGCTTTCGGCATTGATGAATGATCCTGAACTTTTAAAGAGGTTACTGATATATTTCTGAGTGTAACTGCCTTTCAGCTGCTTGAAGTAGACATTGCGGGGAGCACTGTTTTTAGTAACATACAGTGACACCAGATCATCAGCGGTTAGGTTTACAATCAGATTAATAGCTACAACTGATTTGCCGGTTCCAGGTCCTCCTTGGACAATCAGCACTCTTTTTTTATCATCAATATATGAATCTCTTGCCATCTGTTTTGCCAGTTCATAGGTTACTTTCTGTTCATCGACCATTATGAAATGTTCATTGTTTTTAAGCATTCCGTTTAAAACATCCTGAAGTCTTTTTGAAGGCCTTATTTTTCCATGCTCTATTTTGTATAGAATTCTCTTATTGTCACCTTTTTTAATGTATTTTTTAATGAAATTCCTAAGTTTAATAACATCTCCGTTTCCATATAATGGAGCTTTGTCAATATACTCTTTATAGAAATCATCGGATATAGGGTCATCTTCAGATATTTTATAGTTATGGAGATATGCACATGGATATAAGCTGATTTCATCTTCTTGAACAGATTCATTGAAGTCTTCAATCAGTGAAGCATAAGACCAGGCCTGATAGGAAGGATGAGTAACTTCCCTTTGTCTTTTTCCAACAAAAGTCTGGACAATACCATCCTTATCTACTTTTTTGGCACTTTCCCACTGTTTCAGTTCAATGATTATGGCGCTGTCTGAATCTTTTTCATCAAAACCTGAAATTATAAAGTCAATTCTTTTTGAAGTGGTAGGAATGGTAAATTCAATAGCTACTCCTGCATTGTCCGGAATTTCAGAGTCATTTAAAACTTTATACATATATTCCATGGAATTGGTCCATGATCTGATTTGAGCTTTCGGTGATTTTCCAAGCTTTTTTTGATAAATTTGGTATATGTCATCTGTAATGCTATCATTTGTAACGGAGTTCAGAAAACTTTCCTTGGTTGATTCATAAATAATCAAAGCCATAACCTCTATAATTTAGTGTATTTTGTTGAATTGTTTTTTGATTTGGATATAGGATATTTTAATTCATTTTTTCTGATCTTATTTAATGTTATTTCTTTAATATCCAGATTCAGACTATCTGCCATTAAAATACAATAATTAAAAACATCCGCAAGTTCATCAGCCACTTCCTCTAACTCGTAGGTGTTGTCCCACTGGAAATGTTCCAGCAGCTCTCCTGCTTCAATGGAAATGGATTTGGCAAGATTTTCAGGTGTATGAAATTGTTTCCAGTTCCTGTCCTTTTGAAATTTGATTATTGTTTCTTTTAATTCGTCCATAAGTAATGTTGTGTTTATTGAATATTTATGTGTTTGTGGAAAATTGTTGTGATTGTGAAAAAAATAGTAATTTATAAATATTATTACAAGATATAGACGATTATAACTGTTAAAATAATTGTAAATATTTGGTAAAATTTAAAAGGGAAATTTAAATTTGAAAAATTTTCTGAAACGAATAAAAAAGAAATAAAACTCAAAAATGTGGTGGATTTGATTGAAAAAAAGTTTTGAAGAATTAGAAGGTGCTGATTTAATTATTGATTGTATTTATGAGGGAGGAAATCAAAAAAATGCGGGAGATGATCCATTACATAAATTATTTCCAAAATGTGGAACTCAGGGAGGATTTAGAAAAGTAAATCGAAAGGATAATAGTAAAAAACCTGCTTATATCATATTATACACTTCCATGGTTGAATTAGAATGGCCAGATTATATTGATGAAGAAACTGGAAAATTTAGGTATTATGGTGACAATAGAAAACCCGGTGCTGAAATCACAAACACAAAATTAAAAGGTAATAAATTATTAGAAGAAGTTTTTGATACTTTAAATTCTGGTAAATCATTAAAAGATATGCCTCCCTTTTTTGTTTTTAAAAAAACAGGTCATGGAAGGAATGTTCAGTTTTTAGGTTTAGCTGCTCCTGGAAATCCTGATATTTCACCAGATGAAGATTTAGTTGCTTTTTGGAGAACTATGGATGGTAAAAGATTCCAAAATTACAGAGCTTATTTCACAATACTTGACACAGGAATAGAACCAATTTCTCAAGATTGGCTCGTAAGTTTAATTGATAATCATGAAAATAATTTGAAGTATGCTCCAGCAGTTTGGAAAGAATATATTGAAAAAGGTAGAAATGGTATTAATGCACTTAAAGCAGATAAGTTAATTGATATTCCAAATAAAGAAAAACAATTAGAATGTGATGAAGAAGGAAAAAAATGTATAGATATTATTTATAATCATTATAAAGATAATCCTTATGCTTTTGAAAATTGTGCTATTGATATAATAAATAAAATGGATTCTAATTTTAATAATATTAAACCTACTCGACATGTAAGGGATGGGGGTAGAGATGGTATTGGAACATATGTAATTAGTACAGGTGGAAAAATTAATCGTCCATTAGAAATTGATTGTTCAATTGAAGCTAAATGTTATGATAAAAATAATGGGGTTGGTGTTAAAGAAATGTCAAGGTTAATTTCTAGAATCAGACATCGCCAATTTGGAATTTTAGTTACTACTAGTTATATCAATAATCAAGCTTATAAGGAAGTACTTGAAGATGAACATCCAATTTTACTTGTAACTGCTTCAGATATTGCAGCAATTCTTAGACATAATTCAATAACAACTAAAAATATAGATAAATGGTTAGAAATTATTGATGGTTGAAAAATAATAGTTTTTGGGAGTGTCCTAAAACTCTCAAATTTTTTTTCTTTTTTTTATTATTTCTTTT
>OFMM01000508.1_pt1 | contig 25118 bp, 17 predicted proteins | sample 1541811 | NCBI WGS metagenome assembly OFMM01 (sample SAMN04209246, study PRJEB22552) | human gut metagenome | biome: gut; material: feces | host: Homo sapiens | place: USA: Oklahoma
TGGCGAGGAAGTGAAAGAACTTCCCTTGGAAACTGAAACAACAGTCGAGACGGTTGTCCTCTTGTCACGGGAAACAAATCCACTGACGGTTGAGGTCAGGATGGAAGTGGAAACCGGCGAGGTCAAGGAGCATCCGACCTATAAACGCATTCAGGAGTATGTGCAGGAAAAGTACGGCTTCAAAGTCCATACGGCATATATTGCCGAGGTCAAGCGTATGGTCGGGCTGGATATGCACAAAGCACCGAATGCTGTTGAACAGAGAAAACATGAGTATCATCCCTGCCCGCCTGAAAAGGTCGAGGCAATCAAGGATGCGCTGCGGCACTTTGGCTTAACCTCAGAGTGAGTTTACGGCTAAAAACCCGGCATCACGTCAATGGCGTGGTGCTGGGCTTATTTTTTGTCGTGCTTCGGGGCTTTTTTTGAGGATAAAACCGCCTGTGTGCCGTTTGCTTTTCTTTGCCATATTGACACGCTGCCCTCTGTTCGTCGTGGCACTGTGCGTTTTCGGGATAGAAAATGGACACTTATCTTTGTATAGAGAGAAAGCCAGAGAGGAAAAAGAGGGTGAGCGCAGGCTGTGGGAACGGTGCGTAAACCGCTTGCAGTTTTCCACGGTTTCCATAGCCGCAGCGAGGGAGAAAAGGAAGAGGTGGCTTTCTCGCTCAGGCGGCTTGCCGCCGCTCTTTTGCTCTACCTTTTTTAGTATTATCGTGTATTTTACTTGAATTAGTCCAGTTTATTGGACACATCGCATTGTATAATCCTCTCAGAAACCCAAAAAAGATTATGGATGGAGGAAAAACTATGCGTTTTACGATCAGCGGTTTTGGCGGAGCGTCCCAAGAGGGACAGGAAACTTCGGCAGCGCGGGAGGCAGAACCGGTCAGCGCCGCGCCCCGGAAGTCTGTGGTGCAGGTTTGTTTTCCGGAGACCGGAAGGTCGCTCGCCTATTACAACGACCGGTTCAACCTGAAGGCCGGCGACCGGGTCTATGTGAGCGGCAAGCTGGAAGGGGTTCTCGGCATCGTGACCAGCGTGAATTACAATTTCAGGATTCGGCTGTCCGAATATCAGAAGGTCATTTTTCAGGTAAATACCCGGGTGCACGGCAGATTTTACATGTCCGCTTCCCATTTTATCACCTTCGACTCCACTGCTCTCCCCGCCGCCCAAGTAACAAGCTGGTTCCGGGCACCCGTCGGCGAAGGCGAGGAATTTGCCAGCGGAAACGACGATTTCTCCTTCTCTCTGGAGCATTTGGAGGAAATGAAGGTCACCAATGCCATTGCGGAGCGGGGACACGATTACTTCATGGAGAACCGCGTCCGTTATCTCTGTCTGGATGGGACAAAGGGGTATGCAGTCGTGGAAGGGACAAAAGCATACGCCGTTGAATTCCGCTATCACGACGGGGAAATCCGGAATTTACTGTGCGACTGCTTTTGCAGCTATCCCTGCAAGCATGAATTTGCCGCAATGCTTCAGCTTAAGGAGACGCTGGGACACATTGCCAAGCACTATGCGCATGAGTACGAGCAGACCGGCTATTTTGCGGCTATCGCAAAGGAGACATTTTTCGCATTTGCCATCAGTAACTGTCAGGAGGGCGGTTTTTCTCTGTGACGGGGAGAGACTGGCGGCTCCCGCCGGTCATTGCCTGCGCCGTTTCTCCCTGAAATTCCATTTCATTGCCCCTGCGGCTTGATCTCGACCGTCCTCCCACCCAGATTTTCATAGACGCGGTGGGAAACGGACAAAACTGTCCGCCCCTCAGAGGCGCGGCGCAGAGCTTCCAGAACGTGCTCCTCCGTCTCGGCGTCCAGATTTGCTGTGATCTCGTCCAGCAGAAGCACCACCGGGTCCGCCGCTGCAGCGCGGGCGATGGACAGAAGCTGCCATTCGCCCTGTGAGAACATGCCCTCGGTGCATACCGTGGCGTAGCCCTCCGGCAATGCCTGAATGGCCGCGTCGATCCCGGCAAGGTGCGCCGCGTTCTTTGCCATATCTTCCGTTATCTGCGGGTCACCAAGGGTGATCTGATCCAGCACCGTCCCCGGCACGCGGGAAAAGTGCTGCTCCACACAGCTGATGCAGGTTCGGCGCTCCTGATCCGAAATGGCCGAAACGTCCACGCCGCCAATGGCGATCGTACCGGCTTCCGGACGATAAAGCCCCAGCAGAAGCTTGAACACAGTGCTTTTTCCTGCGCCCGTCCGGCCTACCAGCGTGACCTGCTCGCCCTGCCTTACGGTCATGGAAAAGTCCCGCAGAACGGGCTTTTCCCCGTAGCCGAAGGTCACGTGGGACAGTACCACGTCCCCCCGGGCGACGGTTTCCCGATGCTCCGGAATGACACGCTCCGGCTGGCTTAAGAATGCGTCGATGCGCTTGACCCCGGCCATGGCCGACTGAATGGTCTGAATCTCCATGCCAAGGCTTTCAATGGGTGCAAAAATGCGGGATATGTAGCTGATAACGGCCACCGACGTGCCCACCGACATGCCGAAAAGGCGCAGGATTTCCGCATTTCCGGAGGCAGACAGCAGCATGACGATGCCCACCACCACGGCGTTCAGCAGCAGAACCACCGGGGAATAGATGGCGTCGTAAAAATTGGTCCGCTCCATGGCGGCGTAGCTGTCCCCGATGCGCTTATCGTACCGGCGCTCCATGTAATCTTCCAGCCCCAGCGCCCGGATGGTGCGGATATTGTGCAGCGTCTCCGGCACCTGTCCGGACACGGCGGCGACGGCGCGGCGGTTGTTCAGCTGGGCGGCCAGCATCCGCTTCTGCACGTGGCGGGTGAACAGGGCGAACAGGGGCAGAACCAGCAGCAGAATCAGGGCAAGACCGGTATTTTTCACCGCGATGACCGCCATGATGGACAGAATGCGGCACGCGTCCGCCACCATGCTGATGATGCCGGAGGTAAACAGCGCCTCAACCGTGTCCACATCCCCGGAAAACCGGGCGGCGACCTCGCCGGGATTCTGGTCAACAAGGGTGCTTGCGGGCAGCTGGGTCAGCTTCCGGGACATTTCCGAACGCAGGGCGTGGGTCATTTTCTGGCCGAACAGCACGAGCAGGCTTTCCTGCGCGGAAGAAAGCAGTCCCTCCAGCGCAAGACTGCAAAAGTAGCCCTGTACCGCGAGAAACGTCAGTCCGCTGCCCACGGTCAGGCGATCGACCACCCGTGCCAGCAGCAGCGGTGGGAGCAGGGACGCACCCACCGACGCCGCCACGCAGAGAACCGTCCCCACCGTGAGAAGATGGTGGGTCGCTGCCGCCGTCCGTATGGCGGCAAACACACCGTTTTTATTCATGAGTCTGCCCTCCTGTCTGGCTTTCATAGAGCTGCCGGTACACCGGAACGGATGCCATCAATTCCTCGTGGGTGCCGACGGTGGTTTTGCCGTCCTCCATAAAGATCACACTGCGCATCTGCGGGAAGTGATACAGGCGGTGAGAGATCAGGAACACAACCTTATCCTTTGCGTATTCCTGTAAATTTGCGAACACGGTATCCTCGGTATTTCTGTCCAGCGCGGAGAAGGGGTCGTCCAGAACCAGAACGGGTCTTGGGTGGGCAAGAGTTCTTGCCAGCGCCAGCCGCTGCGCCTGACCGCCGGAAAGCCGCGTGCCGCTGCTGCCGATGACGGTATCCAGCCCCGCTTCCATGGCAAGCACTTCATGATCCAGCGCCGACGCGGCAAGATACGGCTTCGCGTCCTGATTGCTTCCGCAGAGGACGTTATTCTGGATGGTGTCGGCGCTCAGCTCCGGGTCGTGCCCCAAATATCCCACGGTCGCCGCGATTTGACGGGGGGTGAGGGCGGAAAACTCGGTCTTCCCGAATTTCGCCGAGCCGCCGTAGGGCGCTTCGCAGAGGAACACCCGCCCGAAGGTGGACTTGCCGCAGGCCACCGGCCCGGTAACGCCGATGATATCCCCCGGATGGGCCGTCAGGCTCAGCCCGGAGAAAACCGGCTGGTCGCCGTAGGCAAAGGAAAGATTCTCTAGGGTCACGTCCATCGCTGACGGAACGGCGAGAGGCTCCAGCGTCTCCGGGGACTTCATCAGCGGCTGAATGCGCTTCCATGAGACCTCCGCCTTCTGCACCGAGTTGAACAGCTTCGCCACCTTGGAGGATTTCACCGTCAGCTTGGTAAAGCAGGAAAGAAACGTAGTGAACGCCGCAATATCCCATGCGCGCCATCCGGAACCGAGGACGTTTTTCGCCCCGAACCACAGAATGAACAGCACCCCCGCCTCCGACACGGCCAGATACAGCGGCGGCAGGGCCGACTGCCATACGTTGCTGCGGACGGCGGTCTTCTCGTAGGTGTCCAGCGTATGCTCGTACTGCCCCTCCCGGGTGCTTTCACAGCCGTAAATGCGGTAGGTCACGGCGTTCTGCGCCCGATCCAGCGTGGCCGTGCTGAGTGCGCCCGCCGCTTTTTTGTAGGCGGCGCCCGCACGCTGGACGTTCCGCTTCATCCACGCCGCGCAGACGTAGGACACCGGCGTAAACAGCAAACTCAGGATCGCCAGACGCCAGTCGTATACCAGAAGCATCACCGCGTAGCCCACCAGCGCCACGCCGGTGTCGAAGACCTCGGTGGTGAATTTCCGCATTCCCTCCACGCAGTCGTCCACGTCGGAGATGGCCTTGGTCATCAGCTCGCCCGCGCCCTCCTGCTCCAGCGACGCCCGGCTTCTGCGCACCAGATTGGCGTACAGGATGCCCTTCATCCGGCGGTTGATGTTGTTGGCGAAGCGGCGCACATAAAAGCGTTTGATGAAGCGCGCCGCCTGCACCAGCAGTGTGACCGCAATGTAGGCCAGCACCAGCAGCGCCATTTGGGCAGCAGTCTCACTGCCGCCCAGGATATCCGCCAGGCACTGGGCCAACCGGCCCTCGAACCACGGCGCGGCCAGCAGACCGATGTTATAGACAAGGCCCGAAAGGGTCACAAGGAGCAGCGGGAACCACTCCACCCTGAAATAGGAGAGGACCCGGTCCGGGCGGAACGATTTGTCTTTTTTCATGGGGCATTTTACCTCCTGCGGGTGTTCCATTCAGTATACCACGGTACAAAAAGTATCTGGACAGCTTTGTTCAGAAAAAAGCCATGACAGCAGGAACAAAATGCAAGATCATTGCAATGGTCACCGCTGTCATGGCGATCGGTTTTCTTTGTATGAAAAATGCTCCCATCGGCAGGATCTGCATTGCAATAGATTCCCCCGGGATACCATCAGATTGCAGGCATCCATGGCCCGCAGGGATACAGTTGCGTTCTTATCGGTTCACAAAATTCAGCGCCAGCACGAGCAGCAGCATGTGTACCGGGTAAAAGGCGTAGCAGGCATACTGGAACGGTTTGCTGTGGCAGCCCTGCCGCCCGCGATACAGCCAGATGGGCACCAGCGCCAGCAGCGCAAGCCCCTGCTGACACAGCTCAAACTCCATGCCGAACAGCCGGATGGGGTACATCAGCCCGCCCAGAAGCACCACGTTGATCCAGTACAGGGTCAGCACCTGTCCCAGCAGGCACCACCATTTCCGGCCCCGGAAAATGTAAAAAGCGAACACGGTCAGCACACCGGCACCGTAGTAATCTGTCATGCCCAGCGTTCCCAGCAGCGCCCCTGCTGCTGCCACTGCGGCGCACACCGGCAGCGAGATCCAGAGCTTTTGCTTTTTGCGCACCGTTTCCATCAGATGCACCCCCAGAAGCCCCAGCAGCAGCGTCCAGATCACGTTCTGGTGCACCGGGTAGAACCATGTCCCGCCATATATCAGATCAAAGGGCACTTCCGAAAGCAGCGCAAACAACAGCAGCCTCAGGGCATAACGCTTCAGATTTCGGGTATGAAAGTAGCCTTCCACTGCCATAAATGCAAAGATAGGGAACGCCAGCCGCCCGGCGCAGGTCAGCCAGTCCTGCGCCGGCAGAAGGGTCGCCCACAGGTGATCCATCAGCATCAGCGCCATGGCAATGATATGAAGCGCTGCTGCACTCAGGTCAATGCAATTTGCGGCAGCGGGACGAATCGGTTTGGTTGACATGATCATACCTCGTCTTTGTCGAAATTCAGTTGCTTTGTCTGGAATACGAACGACTCCCTCCAAGAATTGCAGCCCCGGCAGTTTTTTACCGCCGGGGCTGCAGCACTTCATCGCTTATCCCTCCGGTTTTGCACCGGCCATTTTGGATACGGCAAGCATCCAGGGCAGCTTCTGCCATTTGCTCTGCCTGCAAAATGGGGGATGCAGTGCACCCGCCCCGCAGGCGGAAAAATGCTCCCGCAGCAGTCTGCGGGGCAAATTCAGAAAGGGTGGCTTGCCTGCCTGCCCATGGAGACGTAAGCACGGTAGCAGGAATGCGGGAAAGGGCAAAGGACGGTTTCGGCGAAGAAACGTCTGGCGGTGGCGGAAAAGCCGAACGCAAGATTTTTTCAATTATGCTGGCTCGTAAGGTGAACCGGACCGAAACTTCCTTGCGGAACTGTGCAGCGTTATCGTTCATCTGCACCCGAACCGGCAGCCGCGTCCCCGGCGCTTGCCGCACCCAAAATGGCCGGTGAAGCGTTTATTCAGGCATTGGTGCTTTCCAGATAGGTCTCAAACGCCTCGGCAAAGCTGGCGTTCACATCAAAGGGAACAGTGTAGTCCACCTTGGAGGTCACAAGGCAGAGATCCAGCCGGTTGGAGGTCTCGTCTGCCTGCCGGTTCAGCTTGCTCAGCGCGGCGTGGATGACCTTGCGGTCATAGTTGATGGTGGTCACCCGCTTCACATCGCAGCAATAGGAGATCTGGTTGCCCTCAGCGTTAAAGCGGTAGCCGGTGCCCCCGCCGGAGAGCAGCTGCTCGGAACTGCGCAGGTCGTTCATTCGCTTGAAGGTGCGGGCGACGCTCTGGCGTGCGGCGTTCAGGCTGACCTCGCTGTCCATATCCATGTCCAGCGCATCCTTTGCCTTGCGGATGGCGGCAAACAGGCGGCTTTTTTCCTCCAGCAGATAGAGCATGAACCGGGCAACGTCGGTGATCTGCTCTGCATATTCGGTCTGTGCCACGTCCATAACGGTCTCGTCCTCGGCCTCGGGCATCACCTTATGGCGCAGATAGGTGTTGGCCACCTTGGTCACGTTGGCATCGCAATCCAGAATGCCCTGCGCCTCGTCCAGCAGAGACTGGAGCTTGTTCTGGTAGCGGAATGCTTCCTTCAGGTTCATAGTCGTTCCCTCCATCTTGTTTTTTCTGCTTTCAGCTTACCACAGACTGCCCGCCCGCGCAAGCGTTCCGGTAAAATGAGCAAAACGCCCGCCCCGGCATGACCGGGGCGGGCGCTTTGCATTTGCTGTGACACTTATTGGGATAAGAGATTGGCATTACTCAGCCGGCCACGCGCTCGGTGCGGCCTGCCTCCAGCATATAGCGCAGGAAGCCGGTCACGTCGGCAGGGTCGGTCACGGTGAGGTCAAAGCCCTTTTGGGGGGCAGTGTCCATCATCTGCAGCATGGAGCGTGCAGTAGTGTCCTTTTTCAGGTCGCAGGTCTTGCCGTTGTCCAGATGCAGCAGCACGCTGCCGTGGCTGGCAGAAAGCTGGCGCATGAAACGTTCCTTATCAAAATACTCGATACGAAGCATAGGAATACCTCCTTGATGAAATGGTTTATGTTACACTTGCCGTCCGGTCCTCTTTGGATAGACGGCGGGAGAATAGCGGTTTTGCCCGGCAGGGAACGCTTGCACAGCTTGCGTCCCGGCTGCCTTGGTGCTATACTGAGCTTGGAAGCTCTGATAGGATAATACCACAAAACAATCGCAAATTATAGAACAGAACCGCATAGTATATGCAACAAAACCGGCATTGACAAAAAACATTCAAAGTATTGCGGAAAGGATTTGGTGAATATGGCATATCAGACAAGCTGTGCCTCTTATACCAGCGGCCGGGTGGGGCTGTCCAGCGCTACTGCCGTGGTGGCCGATGCCGCCGGGCGGGAGCAGACCCAGCACGGCAGCCCGCTGTTCCCTATCGCCTGCTATGCCGAGGATCTTTCCTGTTTTTCGGTGGCGTGGCACTGGCACGAGGAATTTGAGTTCATTCTGGCGGCGTTGGGGCCCATTCATGTGGACGTGAACAAGACCCGGCTGACTTTGCAGACCGGGCAGGGGGTGTTCATCAACTCCGGGGCGCTGCACGCGGTAGAGCCTGCCGAGGGCAGGGCGCTGCTGCACTCCGGCGTATTTCAGCCCCGGCTTGTCGGCGGCATGGACACCGTATTCTGGCAAAAACTCATCCGCCCGCTCTTGCAGCCCGGCACACCGCCCTTCTTTTTGCTGGACGAGGCCGTGCCATGGCAGCGGCAGGTGCTGCTCTGCCTGCGGGAGGCGTGGAAGGGCGTGGCGGACGAGCCCTTTGACTACGAGAACCGGGTGCGCTACCACCTTACCGCTGCCCTGCGGCTGCTCATTACCCAATGCGTCAGCGGCAAGGTGAAGGTATCGGAGCAGGAGCAGATTGCCTCGGAGCGGATGAAGCAGATGCTGCGCTATGTAGAGGAGCACTACGCTGAGGAGCTGACCGTGGAAAAGCTGGCTGGCTGCGTCGCCCTGAGCGAAAGCGCCTGTCTGCGCAGCTTCCGGCAGTTTCTGGGTATCACGCCCATCCAGTACGTCAAGCAGTTCCGGGTGGAAAAAGCCGCCGAGCTGCTGCGCTCCACCCGGCTCAAGACCGGCGAGGTGGGGCTGGAATGCGGCTTTTCGGACGCCAGCTACTTTATTAAGACCTTCCGGGAGATCAAGCACTGCACCCCTCGGGAGTACCGTATCCGCTTCTGCTGAGCAAAAAGTAAAAAATGCCGGGCAGCTGCAGGCTGCCCGGCATTGCATTATAAAATTTCCCCCTGCCAGCGCTCCGGCGGGATGATCGGCTCGGTGACAAAGGCTTCGGGATTCGGGGCAAGAACATGGCGGGTGACCCGGAAAAGCCCCCCGGCGTCGCACAAAATGCAGCTTGCATCGCCAAATTTCGTGTTCCGGGCTGCGCCGCAGTCCAGATACGCCTGTTCCAGCTTGACGAAATCCTCCGAGATGTGCGGCTGCTGTGCGTTGTAGTGGCGGCGCATATAGACGGTGTGCTGCGCCCCGGCTTCGTCCACCACGGTCATCTGCATGGGCTTGTCGGTCAGGCGGTTCGGCACGTTCAGTACCTCCTCCACACTATGGATAAAGGTGTTGCGGGCGTGGGTGACCCCCAGCAGCAACACTTTGCCGTGGGCTGCCCGCAGCCGGTCGTAGCAGCCGCCGGGAGTGCAGGGGGTGTTGGCGTCCAACTCCCCTTCCAGATACGCAGCTGCGCCCTTGCCGTAAGCCGCCATGCTGTGGGTGGGGTGCAGCGAGCGCACCACGCCGGGGCGCTGCCGGAACAGCTCCGGCAGAATGCCCACGCAGCACGGGCTGTGGCGTACATCGAACACTCGGTTTTCCTCGTTGATGAACCGCCATGTGTGGGTGGGCAGCAGCAGCAAGCCCTCTGCAAAAAACTCCATCCATGCGTCCAGAACCGTGTCTGCGCCGCCCTCCACCGGGCCGATGGACTTCATGGAGGAATGGATCAGGATGGTCTCGTTGCCTGTCAGCCCCATCGCGGCAAGGTCGTGCTTGAGGTCAGCCTTTGTGTATGCCATGTCGTTTCTCCTTTTCGGGCATTTTGTCTGTACCCAGTTTACCGCCTTTTGTGCGGCAAAGCAAGCACGCACGCAAAAAAGGCAAACACCCTGTTGTATTTGCCGGAGACGAGCCGGTATCTGCGGGGTGTGTGCCCTTGCAGCTTTTTTAGTAAAATCCTGTATACAGCATATCATCTCGCAGCGTTACCGCGAAACAAGCACAGCGCCTTGCAATTATAGCAATTTGACAGTTGTTTCCTGTTTTCTTTGTGCATTTGGTACAACAGTCACTTGATTGCAGCATTTTATCAGCACTTTTCCCGCATTGCAAAGTGGTATATCAGTTTTTCAGTTTCAGGAACAGTTCCGTGCGCGAGTGCGCATTCTTGTATACAAGTATTCAAATTAAGTTCCATTCCAGCATTGACATTCAGTTGCTGTAACGGTACAATGATACTAAGATTACATTTACCGGATAAATGGAGAACAACTATGGCTACATTACAGCACACTGATGAGCTCTATCATATTCTCGAGGACGAGATCTGCGCGTTGAAGATCCTGCCCGGGGAAGCGCTGAGCGAAAACCAGCTGTGCAAGCGGTTCGGCGTTTCGCGCACTCCTATCCGCAGCGTTTTGCAGCGGCTGGAGCAGAACCGCTTTGTGCAGATCATTCCCTGCAAGGGCACCATTGTTACCGCCATCGACACCGGCGTGGTGGACCAGCTCATCTTCCAGCGTGTTGCGGTGGAGGGCATGGTGTTCCGGGACTTTGTACAGAGCTGCTCACCCATGGAGATTCTTGCGGTAGAACACCTTTATAATATGCTGCTGGAAGCCGCTGCAGGGCGCAGCGACCCGGAGAACTTTGATTTCAACCACTTCCTCAGCTGCGACCTTGCCATGCACGAGTACTGGTTCCACAAGACCAGTAAGGAGTACCTCTGGGAGCAGATGACCCGTCCGCAGGCAGACTACTCCCGCTTTATCCGTCTGGACATCGTGGGTGCACGCAACGTGTCCAGCGTCGTCAGCGAGCACGCCGAGATGCTGCGCATCCTGCGTGAGAAGGATCTGGACGCCATCGAGCCGCTGATGCGCACCCACCTGTACGGCGGTGTGAGCCGTATGGGCAGCAAGATCTACTCGGACGAATACCGCGGCTACTTCAAGCTGCCGGAGAACAAAAAATAAAGAAGGCCGCTGCACAGTTCCCTGTGCAGCGGCCTTCTTCTGGTTGCGCCAGCAGGAGTCGAACCTACGATGGGGGAGTCAAAGTCCCCTGCCTTACCGCTTGGCGATGGCGCATCATGCAAAACAGTATAGCATATTTTCCGCTGTTCCACAAGAGGTGCGCCGCATTTTTGCAGCTTTTTCTGTGCGCTGTCTGCCGCACTTGCGGCGGTTTGGGTCGGTTTTTGGGCTTTGCGGCCGGGACCCTGCGTTTTCCATATCCTTCCATGTTTTTACGAAAGGCAAGTTTTGCGGGATGCGTTTTTCAAAAAACACAGTCCGCAGGGGGCACAAGATTCATATTGCAAAGGTGAAATTTATTTTTTTCCTGATTTTTCTTATTATTTTCTCAAAAGACTGTATTTTTTGTTGCGATTCTGGTACACTGGATGTGATAAAAATAAGTTGAAGAAACTACGCCGATGTCCGGGCTGTCCCCGGGCGGGGCAGTGTCTCCATCTTTGTGAAGGAAAGCGAGGGATCTCATGAAAAAATTCCTGAAAACGCTGGTGGTCGGGCTTTGCCTGTTCACGCTGCTGTGCTGCGCACTGCCGGCTGCATTTGCCGCCGACAAAACTTCAGGGAGCAAAAAGGAAGAGAACGTGTACGCCATTGGTATGGATGCCCAAGGCGGCATCTGCTCCACCGTGGTAACCTACACGAACCTGTCCGGCAAACTGGAGAGCACGCCCGAGCAGCCTACCATGACGGGCTACACCTTTGATGGCTGGTACACCGAGCCGGTGGGCGGCAGCAAGGTGACCACCTCCACCGTGTTCACCTCCGACGCCACCATCTACGCCCACTGGACTGCCAAGGCCGGTACTTCTACCGTGCCGCAGCCCACCACCCAGCCTGCCGCCCAGTGGCAGAAGTATGTAGGCCCTGCCCTTGTGGCCGGTGCCCTGCTTACCACCCTGCTGGTCGCCACCATGTTCTGAACACTGCTGTAAACGCAATGACACCATTGAAGAAAGGGATCTTACCATGACTACTTCTACCATGAAAATGCCCGCCAGCTATTCCACCATCGAAGCCGAGGAGATGACCTATCTGGACGGCGGCGCCAGCAACGCTTATCAGTCCTTCCTGGACATCGGCAAGGTGTTCAACTACATTGCCCGCATCTTCTCCGGTGCAAGCTCCATCATCAACAACGTTAACGTCATCTACCAGTCCTTTGTATCGCTGAACAGCCTGCTGGGCAGCTTCGGCAAGTAAAAGCATCACCCCAAAGTTCAGATCCGGGAGCCGCGCTTTTTTCGAAAAGTGCGGCTCCCGTTTTTCGTACACGCTGTAATTCAGTGCATTACTGCGCAGCACTTCGCGTTCCAGAATTGTGAACAGCCTTTTTAAGTTTTTTGGGGGTCAGTGGCCGTTTTTTGGGCTTTTTCTATATAAAAAGCAAAAAAATGCGATATTTTTTTGGCTTTATCTCTTGATTTTGTGTCTGATTTGTTATATTGTTGTTACATGGAATGTGCTAAAATAAGGTAGTTTATAAAAGGTCTCTCCAGCTGCGCAAGTTGCGTGGCAACAAGTGAGTTTTCAGGCATTTCCGTTAAGTTGTTTCGGTATTTTCGAAAAAAATTTCGTTATCTTTACATTCGGGAGTTTGTACGCAAATGGCAGATCGTGAACTGCGGCGGATGCACCGCGCTGAACTGATAGAGATCATCTATGCGCTGAAGCAGAGCGAGGACCAGCTCAAGGCGCAGAACGCCGCGCTTACCGCACAGCTGCAGGACCGGCAGCTGCGGCTGGAAAGCGCCGGTTCCATCGCGCAGGCCGCGCTGGAGCTGAACAACGTGTTCGCCGCCGCGCAGGCCGCCGCCGATGACTATCTGCACTCGGTGCAGGCCAGTCTTGCGGACACCAACGCCACCGCCGCCAATACCCTTTCGCAGGCGCGCAGCGAGGCCAAGCGCATTCTGGAGCAGGCACAGGCAGATGCCGACAGCCTGAAAGCGCAGGCGCAGCAGGAATGCGACGCCATGACCGCCGCCGCGCAAAAACGCACCCAGACCGAGGCCGACTGCAAGGCCATGGTAGAGCGCGCCGAGCAGGAGGTGCAGCAGCGCTGGCAGGCATTTGACCATAAGGCCAACGAGCTGCTGGATCAATACCGCAGCACTGACGGCCTGCCTTCGGAGGAAACATGAAAAAACGCGATATCCGGTTCGCTTCCATCCCTTCCACCGAGGAAGTGGCCGCAGAACGTGAGCGTCTTGCGTACCAGAGCCGCTACCAGCGGGTGCTGCGCAGTACGATCTATATTCTGGTGGTGGTAGCCGCAGTAGCTGTGCTGCTGGCTACGCTGTTTCTGCCGGTGCTTCAGGTCTCCGGCGACAGCATGTACCCTACATTAAATGATAAAGACATTATCCTGCTGGTAAAATCCAACCACATTGAAAACGGCGAGCTGTGCGGGTTTTACTGGCAGAACAAGCTGCTGCTCAAGCGCATCATCGGGCAGCCCGGTGATGTGATCGATATGGACGTGAACGGCGTAGTCTCGGTAAACGGCGTGGCGCTGGACGAACCCTATGTGGACGCGCTGACCGTGGGCGAATGCGACATCCGGTTCCCCTATCAGGTGCCGGAAAACCGCTACTTCGTGCTGGGCGACCACCGTGCCACCTCCATCGACAGCCGCAGCAGCGTGATAGGCTGCGTTGAAAAAAGCCAGATCGTGGGCAGGGTTTTCCTAAGGGTATGGCCCTTGTCCAGCTTCTCGTTGATCCATTGACCCCGGGAGGAGGTATTTCGTTATGAACGACATTCTTAAAACGTACATGGAGCGGTTCCGTGAGAACCGGCACACCCTGCGGCGCTACACCGCATTTGTGCTGGCACTTGCCATGATCACCACCCTGTTCGTCAACTGGCAGCTGCATGGCGTGGGCATCTCGATGACCGCGCAGTACCAGTGCGGCGAGGAGGAGCACACCCACACCGCAGATTGCTACACCAAGGTGCTCACCTGCGGTTACGAGGAAGGCGAGCTTGAAAATGCGGACGAGGTGGCCGCCGCTGCTGCCACCAGCCAGCCCACCGTTGAGGCTGAGCCCGCGCCGCTGTCGCTGGAGCCGCAGATCGAGTTTGTGCCCCACGAGCACACCGAGGACTGCTACACCGAGGTGCAGACCCTGACCTGCATGGAGGAAGAGCACGTCCACGGTGACGACTGCTTCGACCCCGAGGACGGCACCCTGATCTGCGAGAAATTTGAGCATACCCACGATGAAAACTGCTATACCACCGAGTACGAGCTGACCTGTGGACTGGAAGAGGGCGAGCTTGTGGAGCAGGTGGTGGAGCCCACCCAGAGCGCCGAGCTGGCGGCTATGGCTGTGGCCGAGCCTGTGGCACTGGAGCCGACGGTGGACACCGTGGAGCCCATCTACCACCACCACACCGACGCCTGCTACGAGGAAGTGCTTACCTGCCCCCTGCCGGAGCATCACCACACCGTAGCCTGCCTGAGCGACACCTCCGCCGACGTTGAGACCCCCGAGGAGTGGCAGGCCGCCAACGCTGAGGCCGTGATGACCGGCAACTGGGACGAGGACCTGCTCAGCGTGGCAAAGACCCAGCTGGGCTACGAGCAGAGCGAGAAAAACTTCGAGATCGACCCCGCGGACGGCGTGACCCTGCGCTACTACTCCCGCTACGGCCAGTCTTACGGCAACCCCTACGGCGAGTGGGACGTGATGTTCCTCTCCTACTGCCTGAAGTACGCCGGTATCCCCCAGAGCGCCATCCCGCAGGAGGCCAGCGTGCTTGCCCTGCGCAGCTCCATGAGCGACATGGACTGGCTGCTGGACGGCGAGGACGGCAGCACCGCCAATGTGGGCGACATCGTTATTTATAATAAGTACGTCACCCGCACCGTGGCTGTGGACAGCAGCGCCGACGGTGCAGCGGACGATCTGGACGACCTGTTCAGCATGGACACCGATTTCGAGAACGGCGCAGAGCTTGAAGCTTCCGGTGCTTCTGCGTTGGATGCAGCCCCCGCCGCCGAGGACACCCCCGACACCGCCAACCCGGACCAGCCCGCCGCAAAGCCGGCGGACAGCACCGGCACCTCTGCATCCGGCGCGGATGCCCTTGCCCCCAGCGTGGTTTCCCCCGCTGCCGAGCCGCAGACCACCACCGTGACCGACGCTGAGCCGGTGGAGACCGTGGGCATCGTGAGCGAGGCGGACGAGAACACCCTGACCGTTATTTCCGGCGACGTGGACGGCAAGGTTGCCGAGGTCACCATTTCCAACGCCGAGGTTCTGGCCGTGGTGGATGTTGCCGCCGCCCAGTACGCAGACGAGATGCTCTCCTCTGCCGTTGACGGCGCACTGAAAGCCCCCGGTATGCTTACGCTGGCGGGTGAGCCCATGACTGCAAGCACCACGACCGTTGGCTCTGCCTTGGACGGTACTAATTATGTTACTGATTTCAAGATTCAGAAGCAGCAGGGCAGCCAATACGTTGATGTTGCCACCAGCGTTGTCACTGACCAAATGCACGGCTACCTTGAACTGAAGGATATTCCGGCTCAGGACATTGCAAGCCATGACTACAAGGTTAAAGTAGCTTTGCCGGAGGCTTTTGACTTGCAGAGCGTTGCTTCGGAAACTGGCGACTTGATCGATCCGAACTATACCGGTCCAAAGGGCAGCGTTTGTGGCGCCTACCAGTTTGTAAAGGAAAACGGTAAGTGGTACGTCCTGTTCACCTATGACCGTGATTTTATTCATCAGGATCAGGTGTCGAATACCACCAAGGTCAGAAGTACAGTCAACTTTGATTTCCGGTGGGACCAAACCAAGGTCACGACCGGCGGGAGCAATGAGTTTAAGGTCAACGAAAAAGCAAAGGTCACCATTTATATTAAGCGCGAAGAAAGCACCACGCCCGGCGAGGAAAAGAAATTCAGTCTGGATAAACAATCTGCCGGGCTTAAGTACGACGGCAAGAATGCTTACGTTGATTACACTGTAAAACTTACCCTGAAGGAGGACAGAGCAGCCCCCCTGACGCTGACCGATACACTCACAAATCCGTCCGGGGTCACCTTCGACTATGTTGACACCTTCCTCCAAGTTACTGGCCCGGATGGTTCTGCGCCCGACATTTCTTGGGCAGATACCACAGGTAGTACGGGCAAAATGATCACCTTGGGCACTAGTGGTCATACCCTGCAAAAGGGCACCTATACCATCACTTACCGCGTCAAGGCTGATAATTTTGGCAGCACAAGTTACAACGGGGACTATTTAAAAAACTTTATCAAATTTGGTGATGATGTAGAAGGTACTTCCACCTCTATCAAAACAAAGGATATTGAAAAATCGGGCAAGCTCAGCAAAGACGGCGAGATCATCACATGGACTGTCAAGATCAACAACGGTGACGTCATGCGTTATCTGCCTAGCAACGCTAAATTTACCGATACGATCGACACAGATCAGGAATTTGTTGCCGGTTCTTTCAAGGTCACAAAGACCGATGCAGACGGCAACAAGACCAAGCCCACAGCATCAGATGTCTACGACAGCACAAACAAGACCCTCACCTACCAGCTTGCGGAAGGCTTCAACAAGTATGAGATCACCTACCAGACAAGGGTCACAAAAGCTATCCCTCTGACCGGTCTGGATGTCAAAAACACCGGCAATCTGGAGGGCGATGGGCTGGACAGCAGCTCTGAAGGCACTGTCCACATCGACTCGGATGTTCTTACCAAAGAGGCAGTTGGTGAGCCGACTAATAATGGTACAGAGGCCACCATGCAGTGGAAGAGCACCATCAAACCGACAGATGTCAGCAGCTATATTTACTACGATTACAGTAACGCAGTGCAGGATGCAGACGGTAAAAACCGCAAGGCGCAGGAGATCGACCTTGCCTCTATTGTGGTAAAGGACAAGGATGGGAATTCTGTTTCCGTTACGCCCGTCGCATGGAACTCCGGTGAAACAGATGATTACGACAAGGATCTGGGTCTGTTTATGATAGACTTTAAAGGCATTACTGCATCCGGTCCAATGACCATTACCTACACAACAAAATGCTCTATCGTCCAGCAGCTGCCAGGCTACGGTGCAACGGTCAAGAACCACTGCCGCATCAATAATGGCACTGTGGCAACCGCTGAGCAGAAAATTACAAAAGGCTCTGACACGATAAGTTACTTCTATAAGTATGCTTGTGGTTGGAATTGGACGAACATTCAGAGCGGCAGCGGCAGTACTACCCTGCAGCCCGGCCAAAAGCTGCCTTGGACGATCGAGCTCAACGCGGATGGAGTGCTGAAATGGGAAAATGACACCAAATGGGTCATTACCGATACCATTCCCCGCGGTCTGGTTCTGGACGAAAGCAGCGTTCAAATCAAGAACCATGGCGTTGCCCTGCCCGCTACATCTACAGTCACCAAAAACGCAGACGGAACCACCACGCTGGTAATCACCATGTTGCCGGAGTCGTTCAGTTATACAAATAACGGTGTGCCTGAGATCCGCAAGCAAATCAATATCACCTACGACACTACGCTGGATCCTAAATGTACCGACATCTGGAATGACAATACCGCATCGTTTAAGAACGTTGCCAAGTTCGAGCGCAACGGCAATACGATAGGTGATACCTCCTTTACCGAAACAGTCGAGCGCAAAGTTGTTGGCAAGAGCGGTACTTTTGACGAAACCACCGGTCTTTTGACCTATCAGGTCAAGCTGAACCCCTACGGTGCAACGCTGAATGGCGGCGAGCCTATGGTCCTGCAAGACGTCATGACCGTGCCCTCTGATTTGTGGGCTGATGGGTCTGGCACCAAGCGTGTAACGCTGGAAGGCATCTCTGTTTTTGATGCCAATCTGCAGGCAGATGGTACGCTGGAAGCAACCACATGGCGTGCAGACCTTACCTGTGTAGCCGGAAAGTTTGATGACGATGCCGCCGGAAATAACGTTGACACGTCCACCTACTATTCCAAGTACAGCAGCAATAGCAGCCACCAGCTTAAGGCATGGACAATGGTACCCGATAGCACCCCGCTTGTGCTGGTTTTCCATTACCGAGTTAATACGGAAGGTCTGGTTAAAGGCAATACCTTCACCTTTGAGAACACTGCAGAACTGAATGGCAAGTGGAAGAACGAGCAATGCAGCACCAGCTTTACTTCCAGTTCGGGAGCTTCTGCCGGTATCGACTTCAACTCCAACCGCTTGACCATCGTCAAGTACTCCGGCACGCCAGACAAGGTTCTGCCCGGTGCAGAGTTCAGTCTGGAAAAGTATAACGCTACCACTGGATGGAAAGGCGAAAAAACTGATATAGTGACCAACACCAGCGGCAACGTAACGCTTGGCAGTCTGGACGTTAACACCTTCTATCGCTTGAAGGAAACACAAGCGCCTGATGGTTATCGGACACCGAATAATTACCATTATTTTGTAATTTCTGACAATAGTCACAGCTACACGGCCTCTGGCGTTCCCGACTTTAAGAGTACAGACACCTTTAGCGAGTACAAGTTGGCTGAAGGGCAGAAGTTTGGCAGCTTCTACTACTACTGCGAAAACACCCCCAATGACAACTCTGACTACGTCCTCCCCTCTACCGGTGGCACCGGTACACTCCCGTACACAGCCGTGGGCGGCACCATGATGCTGTCTGCGCTGGCATATAGTTTTATCCACCGCAAGCGCAGACGCGAAGGAAGAGCAGATGACTAAACTGCACTTTTCTGCTGGCGTGCCGGGGCTGAGCCCCCGCCCGCCCAGCGCAAAGTTTACGCGATAGTCCGAACAAAACTACACCCCTACCCCCCCCTGTACAAAAACACAGGGGGCGGCAAGGGGCAGAAAAGAAAGGGGCTTTTTCCATGAAAAAAGCAATGAAGAAACTCATGGCTGCGCTGCTGGCAGTTGCCATGGTGTGCGCCATGGCGATCCCGGCGTTTGCATACGAATCTTGGGAGACTGAGGAGGACCTCAACCAACTCCACGGTTACAGCGCTTTCCAGATCTTCAAGGGTGTTATTAGTAAGGACAATGAGACGCTTTCCAACGTTGGGTGGGGCAGCAGCATCACTAAGCCTGACGAGTTTCTGGCGCAGTTGACGGCAGATCCTACCATCGGCGGTGAGTTTAAAACTAATTTCACTGCTCAGGACGTTCTTGCGGTTATCAGCAAATGGCATAATTCCGATGATTACAGCATCGCTTTTGCGCGCGTTGTATGCCACTATCTCTACCCGGATGCCAATGCAAACCCGAAACCCGTCATTACAGATCACACCGGTGGCATCAACATTCCAGAGTCAGGTTATTATCTGATCGTTGATACTACCTACTTTAACCTTCGCGATTTCTATCATGCCTACAATTCCTTCTTCCTGCTGAATGTTCCCCAAGCACCCTATGTCGTTTTAGTTAATCATAAGGTTGTAAAGCCCTATGTTGAGAAGGAAGTTTATGACGATCAGGATGGCACCAACGAAGCAGGTTTTGGTTCCAGCGCTGACCATGCGATCAACGAAGAGTTCCAGTTCAAGCTGATTGCTACCTTGCCCGCAAGCAGAGACAATGGCCGTGCTTACGATTACTATGACGAGTACGCTGTTTTGTTCAATGATACCTTGTCCAAGGGCATTACTTATGACAGACTCGATAGTGTAGTCATTGAATCCAAGGGCATTCCCTATGATATCACCGGCGATTCTTCGAAGTATACCATTGATACTACCGATCTTGAAAGTCATAACTATTTTGTGGTAGGCATTCCTGATGTCAAAACCTGTGTTGAAGATCCAAGGTTCAATTTGAATGACGGCGCGACTATTACGGTCACCTATACTGCACACCTGAACGACAAAGCCGCTGTCAATACTACAAGTGGCTCTACCGATAACAAAAACAGCGTACGGCTCCAGTACTCTAATAACCCCAGAAACAGCGCATACTGGGGCTTCACTCCCGAAAGCGAAGTCCGTGTGTACACCTACCAGCTGAACAACACCAAGTATCACGATGATGATAACGAGAACAACAAGCTGGAGGGCGCTGGCTTCCGTCTGTACAGCGGTGAAGCTTGCAATGATGAAGATGAGATCAAGCTCAAAAAGAATGCTGACGGCACTTACTCTCGCTACTTTGGAACTGAAGATGGCGAAGAAATGTTCTCTGACGACAAGGGCCAGTTTAACGTTAAGGGTCTGGACGCCGGTACTTACTACCTGAAGGAGACCACCCCTCCCACCGGTTACAGTGCCTGTGACAAAACTAAAATCGTCATTTCTGCAACGCACGACGAACACAATGTTAATCTGTCCGGTGAATCCAACCTGAATAATAAAATCATCAACAAAAAAGCCGGCGGCATTACCCTGCCCTCCACCGGCGGCATCGGTACTACCCTGTTCTATGTGGTCGGCGGCGGCCTGATGGTTGCGGCCATCGTTCTGCTGGTCACCAAGAAGCGCATGGAGAACCACTAAGCTCTCCTTTTCCCCTGCACAGAGCGGGGCTGTAAAGCCCCCTGCTCTGATCCTGAAACTATAACGTTAGGGAGTAGCCCATGAAAAAGAACAAAAGCACCATTATATTGATCCTCGTCTTTTTCGTGGGTCTATCCGTGATGTTATACCCCACTATCAGCGATTACGTCAACCAGCGCAACCAGTCCCGCGCGGTGGCAAGCTACGCGCAGGACATGGACACCATGACCGATGCGGATTACAGCGCCTACTTTGACGCCGCCGATGCCTTTAACGCACAGGTGGCCGCCAACGAAAACGCCCTTTACCGCCCGGATCAGCTTACCGGCTACAACGACACGCTGGATATTACCGGCACCGGCATTATGGGTTACATCACCATTTCCAAAATCGGCGTGGAGCTGCCCATCTACCACGGCACCAGCGACGGCGTATTGCAGATCGCCGCAGGCCACTTGGAGGGCACCAGCCTGCCGGTGGGCGGCGCGTCCACCCACGCGGTCATCTCGGCGCACCGGGGCCTGCCCAGCGCAAAGCTGTTTACCAACCTCGACCAGCTGGAAGTGGGCGATACCTTTACCATCACCGTGCTGGACCGGGTACTCACCTACGAGGTGGACAAAATTTCCATCGTGCTGCCCACCGAGACCGATGAGCTGAAGATCGCCGAAGGCAAGGACTACGTCACCCTGATGACCTGCACCCCCTACGGCATCAACACCCACCGCCTGCTGGTGCGCGGCCGCCGCGTAGAGACCCCGGATCAGTACAAGCACCTCCGCGTTACCGCCGAAGCGCTTAAAATTGAACCCATTATTGTTGCGCCCATTATGGCGCTGCCCATGCTGCTGATCTTGCTGATCGGTATGCTGATTTCCACACGCAAACCCAAGAAAACGAGAGGTGAAGAATATGAAAAGCATTGATTTGCGTCATCGTCTGGCGGCTGTGCTGCTGGCTATGTGCCTTGTGGTATGCTGCGCCCTGCCGGCGTTTGCCACCAGTGCCAACATTGTGCTGGGGCGTCTGGGCTCGCTCCATGTCCGTCTGTACGACACCCACAACGATGTGCCCCTGCGCGGCGGCGAGCTTACCCTGTATCAGGTGGCCACCGTCAAGCGCACCAACGGCAACCTGTACTTTGACTATACCGGCGATTTTACGGGCTGCGGTGTCGTGCTGGGCGATCTTTCCGACAGCACGCTGGCAGACCAGCTGGTAAAGTATCTGCCCGCTGTGCCCGCCATTGCCGCCCAGCAGGACGTGAACGAAGAGGGCTATGCCAACATTACCAAGCTGCCGCAGGGTCTGTACTTGGTCGTGCAGACCGAGGCCTCCCACGGCTACGAGGCCATCAAACCCTTCCTTGTGTCCATTCCGCTGCCCGATGGCGACAACTGGATCTACGATGTGGACGCCACCCCCAAGGTAGGCGCTACCATCCCGGAAACGCCGGACACCCCCGACACCCCGGATGTGCCCGATACGCCCGACACACCGGACACCCCCGATCTCCCGGAGCAGCCGGATAACCCGGATACGCCGGTGAGCCCCGGCACACCGGATAACCCGGTAAGTCCCGGCACACCGGATAACCCGGTAAGTCCCGGCACCCCGGACAACCCGGTAAGCCCCGAAAATCCGGATAACCCGGTCTCCCCTTCCAACCCCGATAAGCCTGTTCTGCCCCAGACCGGCCAGTTGAACTGGCCCGTGCCGGTGCTGGCCTGCAGCGGCGTGCTGCTGTTTGCCGCAGGCTGGGTGCTGAACCGTCAGGGCAAAAAGGAAAACTGACTTTGCACTCCTTTCTTTTCGGCACAGCGTGGCGTTGTGTACCGAATTTGCTCCCCCGCAAGGGGGAGCATTTTTTGTGCCCTTCCCCTGCCGGGCGCAGCACGATTTTGAATGCGCTCCGCGTTGCTCTGCGCATAATCAGCGGAAAATATATTTTTTAATTTGCAATTCTGGAAAATCTGCGGATTTTCCAGAATTGCCTTTTCACGGGTGGGTTTTAGGCACGAACCCTCTCAGGCATATCGCTTTGCTCGATGCCAGCTCCCCCGAAGGGGGAGCTTTTGGGGTGGAGCTGGCGAACGCAGTGAGCCTGAGGGGGTACACGCAAAAGAGCCGCTGTACTTTTTGTACAGCGGCTCTCATTTTACGCAATCTGTATTATGTTTTTACTGCTGCTGGGCGGCCCTTTTGGCTTCCAGAGCCAGAATGGCGTCGCGGCGGCTCAGGTTGATGCGGCCCTGCTGGTCGATGTCGGTCACCTTGACCACGATGGCATCGCCCACGGCAACCACGTCCTCTACCCGCTCCACGCGCTTGGTGTCCAGCTTGGAGATATGCACAAGGCCTTCCTTGCCCGGGGCGATCTCCACAAAGGCACCAAAGTTCATCAGGCGGGTCACCTTGCCCTTGTAGATGGCACCGATCTCGGGGTCCTCCACAATGGTCTTGATGGTAAAGATGGCGCGCTTTGCGTCCTCCTGATCCACGGCAGAGACGAACACATGGCCGTCCTCCTGCACATCGATCTTGCAGTTGCAGGTGGCGCAGATATCCTGAATGACCTTGCCGCCCTTACCGATCACGTCCTTGATCTTGTCGGTGGGGATCATCATGCTGAACATCTTGGGTGCCCAGCGGCTCAGCTCCTGACGGGGCTCGGCGATCACGGGCTTGATGATCTCGTCCAGAATATACAGCCGGCCCTTGCGGCACTTCTCGAAGGCCTCGGCAATGATGTCGTAGGTCAGGCCGTCGATCTTGATATCCATCTGGATGGCGGTGATGCCCTTGCGGGTGCCGCCAACCTTAAAGTCCATATCGCCGTGGAAGTCCTCCACGCCCTGAATGTCCAGCATGGTCATCCAGCGCTCGCCCTCGGTGATCAGGCCGCAGGAGATACCGGCAACCGGAGCCTTGATGGGCACGCCAGCGTCCATCAGCGCCAGCGTAGAGCCGCAGATGGAAGCCTGAGAGGTGGAGCCGTTAGAGCTGAGCACCTCGGACACGCAGCGGATGGTGTAGGGGAACTCCTCCAAGGAGGGCAGCACCGGCACCAGAGCACGCTCGGCCAGTGCGCCGTGGCCGATCTCGCGGCGGCCGGGGCTGCGCGGTGCGCGTGCCTCGCCCACAGAGTACGGCGGGAAGTTGTAGTGGTGGATATAGCGCTTGGTCTGCTCGTCGGTCAGATCGTCCATCAGCTGGTTGTCCTTGGTGCCGCCCAGCGTGCAGGTGGTAAGCACCTGCGTCTGGCCACGGGTGAACATACCGGAGCCGTGCACGCGGGGCAGGATGCCCACCTCAGCGGCCAGCGGGCGGATCTCGTTGATGCCGCGGCCGTCCACGCGCTTGCCCTCATCCAGCAGCCAGCGGCGCACCACGAACTTCTGCATCTTGTAGCTTACCAGATCCAGATCGGCGGCGGACAGGTCGGGGTATTCCTCAGCGATCTTGTCCATGATGGGCAGCAGGGCTGCGTCACGCACGTTCTTGTCGTCGGTGTCCATAGCGGCCTTGAAATCGTCCAAGTACTTATTCTGGATGGCGTGGAACACGTCCATGTCCAGACCCACCACCTGGAAGTCGATCTTCGGCTTGCCGCGCTCGGCCACGATCTTGTTGATGAACTCGATGATCTTCTTGATCTCAACGTGTGCGGTCTTGATGGCGGTCAGCATGGTGTCCTCGTCCACCTCGTTGGCGCCGGCCTCGATCATCACGATCTTATCCATAGTGGCGGCAACGGTCAGAGCAAGGTCGCTCACCTTGCGCTGCTCCTGGGTGGGGTTCAGCACGATCTCGCCGTCAACCAGACCCACCTGCACGCCGCCGATGGGGCCGTTCCAGGGGATGTCGGACACGGCGGTCACCAGAGAAGCGCCGATCATACCGGCGATCTCGGGGCTGCAGTCCGGGTCAAGGCTCATGACGGTCATGGTGATGCACACGTCGTTGCGCATCTCCTTGGGGAACAGCGGGCGCATGGGGCGGTCCACCACGCGGCTGGTCAGGATAGCGCGCTCACCGGGGCGGCCCTCACGGCGCATAAAGCTGCCGGGAATGCGGCCTGCGGCGTAGAGCTTTTCCTCGTACTCCACGTTCAGCGGGAAGAAATCCACGCCCTCGCGGGGCTTGGGGCTCATGACCACGTTGCACATCACGCAGGTCTCGCCGTAGCGGATCAGTGCGCTGGCATTGGACAGGCCACACATCTTGCCCATTTCAACCTTGAACGGGCGGCCGGCCAGCATGGTTTCGTAGACCTTGAAGTTGTCAAAGGTCTCTTTGCGGGAACCAAATTCGATTGCCATTGTTTCTGCCTCCTTGTTTTTCGGATCGTTCTATCCAAAAAGCCGTGGCGTGCGCATTATAGCAATAAATCCAGCGTCCCTGCCCGCAGGCACGGGCGTTCGATTTACTGCTGCAATACGCTGCCACCGCTATTTTGTGCGCATGGGATACATGGAGCTATACATAAAGCAAAGGGCAGGTACCTTTGCGGTACCTGCCCTCCGTTAAAATTACTTACGCAGACCCAGAGTTGCGATCAGAGCACGGTAACGCTCGATGTCCTTCTTCTGGAGATAAGCCAGCAGATTGCGGCGACGGCCAACCATCTTCAGCAGACCGCGGCGGCTGTGGTGATCGTTAGGGTTCTTCTTCAGGTGCTCGTTCAGCTCGTTGA
>OFMM01000512.1_pt1 | contig 24935 bp, 24 predicted proteins | sample 1541811 | NCBI WGS metagenome assembly OFMM01 (sample SAMN04209246, study PRJEB22552) | human gut metagenome | biome: gut; material: feces | host: Homo sapiens | place: USA: Oklahoma
AAAATACAGCCCGTTTCTCTGTTTTCCGATACACCTGTTTTGCTTGTTGCTTGTATTATAGCAGATAACCGCTGCCGCGTACTGCATAAAATTTTATATCAGGTGTTATGCAAAACGCCCGCCGCACAGCAACGTGCGGCAGGCGCTTTTTTGTCCTCAAACTCCACGATGGAGTTCCATGCCCCGCAGGCGGGGCACTGGCCCTGCCAGCGCGGCGTTTCGTTGCCGCATTGCTTGCAGACAAAAACGGTTTTAGATTTCATTCGGATGCTCCTCTGAGAGCCACACGGACAGCGTTCCCGCGATCACGGCGGCCAGCTTTTTCTGATACTCCGGCTGCAAGAGCCGCTGTTCTTCCTCGTAATTGGATAAAAATCCGCATTCGACCAGCACGCCGGTGCAGCCGATATGCTCCATGAGATACACGCCGTCCGATTTTTTGCACTGACGGCGGTTGCCCGGTTCGAGGCCCAGGGCCAGATTGGCCTGCAGCTGCTCGGCCAGCGCCTGACTGCCGGGCGTTTTCGCGTAGAAGACCTGTGCGCCGTGGTACTTGCCCTCGGTGAAGAAGTTCTGGTGCACGCTCAGAAGCAGCGCATCCTCCGTCTGGTTCACCGTCTCGGTCCGGTTTTTGATGTCCGAAACTTTCTTCTCCGAGATCGTGCGGCAGCCGTCTGAATAGACAGCCGTATCCGTCTCGCGGATCATGCTGACCCGCACGCCGCACAGGCGCAGAAGGTCGCGCAGGCGCAGCGAAATATCCAGATTCAGCGCCGCCTCCGACGTGCCGGAAACGCCGGTCGCGCCGCCGTCCTCCCCGCCGTGCCCCGCGTCGAGCACGACGGTCGTTCCGCCGGGCTGCATGGCCGCCGTCTGCGCGCTTCGATGCGTCAGAACGGCGAAGACGCAGAAATACAGAACGGTCGCAAACAGCATGACCGGCATCATGATCTCTACCCATTTTTTCATATGATCACCCCATACAAGCGTATGAGGGACAAGAAAAGTATAGCATGGATTTTTCGGTTTGAAAAGGTCGATTATGCGTCCTGAAAGACAGGCTGTACGGCTTCGCCCCAAAGCTGCGCCGCGGCTGCCTCTGCAAAACCACGCTCCTCCTGCGAAAATGGGCGGAACTGCGTGATAAGCAGGCGCTTTCCGCTGTGCTTCCAGCGGCCCGCTACGCTGCCGTGCAGCAGCACCGGCGGCATGACGATGCCGGACAGACTGAAAATGCCGCGCAGATACTCCGGCGGGAGAAATACGCTCTGCTTTTTCTCATAGCCCAGCATCAGCGGGTCAAAGCCCGCCAGCAGCAGGCAGTCTGGAAGCGACTGTCCTGGTGCTCTTCCGGAATCCAGACTGAACAGCTGCTGCCCCTCGTATTTGGCTGCTTCCACGGGAAGCCGGGCCAGCCGCTTTTCGATCTCCGCCTGCGAGGAACCGAAATAATAGGCTGCGTCCCGGACGGAAGCCGGGCCATAATTCGTGAAATACCGGCGCGTCTGTTCCAGCAGTGCGTCCTGCTCCTCCATCGGTGTGAATGCCGGACAGAGGCGGAACGCCTTTTCCTCGCTGACCGTGCCGCAGAGAAAGCCGCGCTCGCAGAGCTCGCGTATGCCGCCGCCCCAGGGATGGAATATGCTGCCCTCCTCCGCCTGCGTCATTCCGGCAGCACGGCAGCGGGCTTTCAGGGCCTCGCGCGTCATTGGCCCTTGCGCAAGTGCATCGATGATCAGGTCCGAAAAGTATGCCTGCCGCTTCGGTGTAAGCGCCCAGTTCGGGCGCTGGTTCCAGAATGACGGAACAGTCCAGTCCCGACTCCGGTACCGGCAGCCAGTGTGCAGGAACAACGGAAGGTCGGCCTCTGCAAAGATGTGCATTGTGCCGCGGAGCGTCCAGCTCTTTACGAGGCTGTCTGCCGCGTGTGCTGTGTCATACGCTGTACTGCGCAGGCGCATGGCGTGCAGTGCGTTGGAAAGGAACTGCGCCTGAAAGCCGTTCATAGCGCAGAGCACTCTCATCCGCTCCCCCGCATGCAACAGATACTGATTCGACAGGCGCAGAAGCACCAATTCATTTCGCTCCATACATTCTCCCTTTGATATGCGCGGCCCCCGGCGCTCTGGGAGCGGCCGGGGGCCGGTATATCGTGATTCGATCAGATAATGCGCCGCCCGCAAAGGAAGCGGGTCTTGTAATACGATTCGTCAAGCGAGTTGACGCGGACGCCCGTGGACGGCGTGGAGGCGTGGACGAAGTTGCCGCCGCCGATGTACATGCCGACGTGGTTGGCGTAATTGCCGTAGCCGAAGAAGACAAGGTCGCCGACCTGCAGATCGCTGCGGGAAACGTAGGTGCCCTGGCTCATCTGGTCGTTGGCCACGCGGTTCATCTTGTAGCCGTAGTTCGTCAGCACATAATACATGAGGCCGGAGCAGTCAAAGCCGGTCGACGGGCTTGAGCCGCCCCAGACGTAGCTGTAGCCGACGAAGCCCATGGCGAAGTTCGCGATCTCGCTGGCTGTGCCGGAGCCGGAGACGGTGCCGCCGCTGCCGGAGCCGGAGCCGCTGCCCGGCGTGACGGTGCTGTCCTTCTTATCGGCGAGCAGGTCTGCGCATTTTCCCGGATGCCGAGGGCAAGCTGAACCTGAGCGCCCGGGATCTGGGCTATTCCGCGCTGGTGGTCAGCCAGTTCACCCTTTACGGCGATACCAGAAAGGGCTACCGTCCCAGCTTTATCAAGGCTGCAAAGCCGCCGCTCTCAGTGGATGCCTACGAGCTGTTCCTTGCCGAGATGGCGAAGCACGGCCTGAAGGACGTGCAGCACGGCGAGTTCGGCGCGCATATGCAGGTGTCGCTGGTGAACGAGGGCCCCTGCACCATCATCATTGATACCGACGAGTGGAAAAAGAAGGAGTAACCATGCAAGGTTTTCACATTCCTGCGGCACCGCCGCTGTATACCAACACCTTTCTGCTCATCTCCGATGCAGGCCATGCTGTGGTCATCGACCCGGCGGCAGAGGTGCACAGCTACGATGAAATTTTAAAGCAGCACAACGCTACCCTTACCACCATCCTGTGCACCCACGGTCACTACGACCATGTGGGCAGCGCCGCCGCCCTGAAGGCGGAGTGGAACGCCGCCCTCTACTGTGAAAAGGCAGACCTTGCCGGAGACAGGATGTACCCGCTTTCCGCTGCGGACTGCGGCTACACGGAAGGCGAGCAGATCGCGGTGGACGAGCTGCGCTTTACCGCGTGGCACACCCCCGGCCACACCCCCGGCAGCGTGGTGCTGCTGTGCGGCGAGCACCTGTTCTGCGGTGATACGCTGTTTGCGGGCAGCATCGGCCGCACCGACCTTGAGGGCGGCAGCAGCGCACAGATGGCAGACAGCCTGCGCAAGCTGGCACAGCTGCCCATCCCCCGCGAAACACAGGTGCTGCCCGGCCACGGCGAATTTTCCACCTTTGGCGCGGAGCTGGACAACAACTACTATATCCGCAGCGCCCTGCGCGGCGGCAACGACATTTTTTAAAGAGAGAACGACATGAAGATCTATATCACTGGGCTGCCCTCCGGGTACGAGGTGGAGCATCTTGCCCGCCTGTTTTACCCCATGGCACCCCTGACCCTGACCCCGCCGGAGCCTGCCGAGGACTGTCTGTGGGCTGAAAAGACCGATACCGGTCTGCGGGTGCTGGTGCGGCAGGGAGAAAAGAGCAAAACGCTGGAAGCCCCGCTGCCGCTGCCGGTGGAGCAGGGCGGCGAAACGCCGGAGTTTGCCCTTGCCAGCCTGACTTATGACCTGCTGCGCCAGTGGACGGGCATCCGCCCGCCTTGGGGCAAGATGACCGGTGTGCGCCCGGTGCGGCTTATCCACGATAAGCGCGCCGCCGGGTGGAGCGCAGAACAGATCGACCGCTTCTTTTTGCAGCGGTTCGACTGCTCGGAGCAAAAATACGAAATGGCGAAGGAAATTGCTGACCTGCAGGAGCCGATCCTGCGGCTGGGCAGCGCCCCCAAGACCTACAGCCTGTATATCGGCATCCCGTTCTGCCCCTCCCGGTGCAGCTATTGTAGCTTTGTCAGCTGTAATCTGGACCGCGACCGCAAGATGGTGCAGCCCTATGTGGACTGCCTGTGCAAAGAGGTTGCAGAGATCCGGGTGCAGGCCGAGCGGGCAGGGCTGACCTTGTGCAGCATCTACATCGGCGGCGGCACGCCCACCAGCCTTTCTGCCGCCCAGCTGCGGCAGCTCATGGGCACCGTGCGGGAGAATTTTGACCTGACCAAGGTCGTAGAATATACCGTAGAAGCTGGCCGCCCGGACTGCACCGACGCCGAAAAGCTGGCGGTCATCAAGGAATACGGCGCTACCCGCATCTCCATCAACCCCCAGACCTTCTCGGACGCGGTGCTGGCAAACATTGGCCGTAAGCACTCGGCACAGGATATTCTGGATTGCTACGCCGATGCCCGCCGCGCCGGGCACGAGGACATCAACATGGACCTCATCGCCGGTCTGCCCGGGGATACGGTGGAGGGCTTTGAGCACAGCCTGCGGCAGGCCATTGCCCTGCAGCCGGAGAACATCACCGTCCACACCCTTACCCTCAAGCGGGCGTCCCGCATCGTCATCGAGGATCAGAAGGAGAACGACTACGCGGACGTAGCCGCCATGCTGGAAAAATGCCATCTGCTGGCAGAAGCGGGCTACCGCCCTTATTACCTTTACCGGCAGAAGAATACGCTGCAGAATCTGGAAAACGTGGGCTGGTGCAAGCCGGGTCACGAAGGTTACTATAATATCTATATCATGGAGGAAGTCCAGACCATCCTCTCGGCGGGTGCGGGCGGCAGCACCAAACTGGTGGCCGATGGGGGCAAACGGATGCAGCGCATCTTCAATTTTAAGTATCCGAACGAGTATATCCAGCGCTTTGCGGAGGTACTGGAACGGAAAAAAGGAGTGGCTGAGTTTTATGATCACGATCTGGGTACCGAAACGACTGGTTGAAGTAGACCTCTATAACGTAGCAGCCCGCAGCCCGCAGGCGCTGGCGCAGCTGAGCGAGAACAGCTACGCCCGGCGGGTGCAGTATGCCGCCCAGAAGGTGCGCGGCTCCGGGGCAAAGATCGTTATGCTGACCGGCCCTTCGGCCAGCGGCAAGACCACCAGCGCCCACTGTCTGGCAAAGGCGCTGGTGCAGCAGGGCACCCCGGCACAGGTGGTCAGTCTGGACAACTTTTTTAAAGGTGCTGCCTACTACCCCAAAATGCCGGACGGCACGCTGGACTACGAAAACCTTGAAACGCTGGATCTGCCCCTCATCAAGCAGTGCCTGCGCCAGCTCAGCGAGACCGGCAAGACCGAGCTGCCCATCTATGATTTTGCCGCCGAGCAGCGCTCTGCCGAGGTGGAGCCCATCGACCTGCAGGGCGGTGTGTGCATCGTTGAGGGCATCCATGCCCTCAACCCGGAGCTGACCGGCCTTGTGCCGGACGACCAGATCTACCGCATCTACGCCGGTCTGCGGGAGGAATACTGCATCGACGGCCGCAGGGTCATCAATACGCAGGATATCCGCCTGTGCCGCCGCACCCTGCGGGACGCCGCAGCCCGCGGCCGCAGCCCCGCCAAGACCCTTTCCATGTGGGACAGGGTGCTGGACGGCGAAACGCGGTATATCAAGGGCTTCAAGACCACCGCAGACTTTTTGCTGGACACCTCCTTTACCTACGAGCTGGGACTGATCTCCCGGCTGCTGGGCGAGGTGCGCCGTCAGTTCACGCTGGAAGGCCACAACGCCGAGCTATGGGACGAGACCGCCCGCCGCTTTGAGCAGGTGGACCCGCTGCCGCTGGAGCTGCTGCCCGCCGACAGTATGCTGCGCGAGTTCTACGGCAGCCGCACCTAACCGGTGAAAAATGCGTAAAATTTGTTTCCAAACCAGCACCAAACTGTAAAAATTGCGGTGCATTCGTTGCAATTGCCATAACGCTGCGCTATAATGAGGATACGACTCCGGTATGGCGCAGGATGCGCCGCCATCTGCAGAGAATATACTGCCAGAATAAGAGAGGTGTCTATTATGGATTTTAACAAGATCAAAGCAATGGGTCTGGAATATGCCGAAAAGGGCAAGAACGCCGCCATGGATCTGGCCGAAAAGGGCAAGACGCAGGCGCTGCTGGTCAACGAACAGGGCAAGCTGCTCAAGGCACAGCGTCAGCTGGGCGCACTGGTGTACAGCCTTGCCAAGGGCAAGGAAGAAAACCAGCCGCTGGTGGATAAATACATCGAGATGATCGATACCATCGAGCAGGAGATCACCCGCCTGAAGGCTACCCTGACCCCGGCAGAAGCCGCCGAGGTGGACTACGAAGCCCCCGTGGAGGAGGAAGAAGCTGCCCCGGAACAGCCCGCCCAGCCTGCCCGCAAGACCTGCCCGCAGTGCGGCGCGCCCGTCTCGGACGATGCGCTGTTCTGCAATAAGTGCGGCGCACAGCTGTAAGCTGAAAACAGGAAAAAACTGCAACAGGGCGGTATCCCCCGCAGGATGCCGTCCTGTTTTTGTGAAAAGCGCAGAAAACCATGAAAAATGCTGGAAAATTGCGGTTTTTTGCTTGAAAAACCGCAGCAGCTGCGGTACAATTTACAGTATCTTTTCAAAAGGAGATGGAACGTGTGCTGGACTGGACCCCACAGCCGCCCTATACAGCGGAGCAGCTGCTGCAGGTGATCCGCATCCTGCGGGACCCGGAAAACGGCTGTCCGTGGGATAAGGTGCAGACCCATGCTTCCATCCGCAAAAATTTTCTGGAAGAGACCTGCGAAGCGCTGGAAGCCATTGATGCAGACGACGCCGTGCTGCTCCGGGAGGAGCTGGGAGACGTGCTGATGCAGGTGGTGTTCCACGCCGCCATAGAGGAAGAGCGGGGACGCTTTACCTTTGAGGATGTGTGCCGCAATGTCTGCGAAAAGCTGGTGTTCCGGCACCCCAACATCTTTGCATCCTCCGCAGCGGAAAACGCCGGTATAAATGGCTGGGATGCGCTCAAAAATAAGGAAAAGGGGCGCACCACCCTTGCCGATGAGCTGGCCACCGTGCCCGCTACGCTGCCCGCGCTCATGCGGGCGCAAAAGCTGCAAAAGCGTGCCGACGGGCATGGCCTTGGGCAGCAGGATGCAGCCGCAGCACAGCACCGGCTGGAAGCCGCCGTGCAGGACTTTGCCACGGCAGACGCCGCCGCAAAGCAGGAAGCCGCAGGCCGGCTGCTGTTTGCAGCGGTAAACGCCGCCCGGCTTGCGGGGGTGGATGCAGAGGAAGCACTGACCTTTGCATCCAAGCGCTTTGCACAGCAGTGTCTGGAACAGGAACAACGCGGTACTCAGGTCGAATGACCTGCTCCGATAGAACGAGAGAATTCAAGACAAAATCAGATGGAGGCAAATAATATGACCAAGACCGACTTGATCGCACAGGTTGCGGCAAACACCGAAATGAGCAAGAAGAGCGCAGAGCAGGCTGTCAGCGCTGTTTTTGAGGCACTGGGCAAGGCAATGACCGAGGGTGAAAAGATCACCATTTCCGGCTTCGGCACCTTTGAGGTGCGCGAGCGCGCCGAGCGTCAGGGCATCAACCCCCGCACTCGCGAGCCCATCACCATCGCTGCTTCCCGCAGCATCGTGTTCAAGCCCGGCAAGTCCCTGAAGGACACCCTGTAATCGGTTCTGTCACGCCGCCGCTGCCTGCACAAGGTGCGGCGGCTTTTTTGCTGAAAGGAAAGGAACAACTCTAAATGCGTCTGGATAAGTATCTCAAGGTCTCTCGCCTCATCAAACGCCGCACCGTGGCAAACGAAGTGGCCGATGCAGGCCGCATCCTCATCAACGGCAAGGTGGCAAAGGCCAGTCAGGCCGTCAACGCCGGGGACATCATCGAGGTCACCTTCGGCAACCGTCCCATCAAGGTGCGGGTGCTCTCGGATGTGGAGCCCCGCACGAAAGACGTTGCCCGCGAGATGTACGAGGTGATCGCGGAATAACCGCCCTGCCTGCCCGCATACAATGCTGGCAGAGGGGGACTGCCTATGGAAAAAGCTGCAGCAAAGCCGCCGCTGCCCCATGACCTGATCTTAGAAAGCCGCAGCAGGCTGACTGTTACCGGGGTGCAAAGGGTACTGCATTGCAGCGCCGAAAGCGCCGCGCTGGAGACCGGCAAAGGCATTTTGCACCTGTCCGGTGCGCAGATCAGTATGCAGACGCTGGACTTGGAAGCCGGGGAGGCAAAGCTGACCGGGCGGTTCGATGGGCTGGAGTACACCGCCGCCCGCGCAGCCGGCAGCTTTTGGCACCGGCTGCTGCGCTGATGGTACAGGTTCTGCTGCCCGCCCGGCTCTTGCAGGAAGCCGCCGCCTGTGCTGCGCTGGGCGCTGCTCTTGGCGTGGTGCGGGCGTTTCTGCCGGCGCGGGGCAGGGCGGCTTTTGTGCCGGACGTGCTGCTTTCCGGCGCGGTGCTGCTGGCGTGCCAGAGCTATGCCGCCGGGTACAGCAAAGCGGGCGTGCTGCGGTGGTACATGGTGCTGGCAGCCTTTGCAGCCGCCCTTTGCACCGCCGGGGTGCTGGGCATCCCGTTGCGGGCGCTGGGGCGGGGGATAGGCGCTGCTTTGCGCCTGCCTGGCCGTATTTTGCACCGTTTTGCGGTGCAGCCCCTGCACCGCCGCCGCGCTGCGTGTAAAACCACCCGCAAATTACGCCGGAACGCAAAAAGAACCGCAAAAAAATCCAAAAAGAACTTGCCAAACCAGCGGGCATTGTTGTATAATTCAAACGTATCAAAGTAAGAGAACAGACGCAGAAGGTCTGCTGTTCAGACAGGAGCGTAAGGCAATGACGAATACGGGACGCAAAAAACGCAGAAAGAATGCAGTGGTCACCATGGCGTTCCGCCTGTTTTTTGTGCTGCTTTTGCTGAGTATGCTGGCGGCTTATATCTCCAATCAGGTCACCATCAGCTCCAAGCGGGCAGAACTGGAAACACTGAACGAACAGGTGGCGCAGCAACAGACGGAAAATCAGGAACTGCAGCGCGTACTGAGCGGCGATGCCGACCAGATCACCGAATGGGTCGCACGCGACTCTTACAACTACGCCGCACCCAACGAGCGCATCTTTGTGGATGTGACCGGTAACTGACCGCGCGGCAGGTCGAGAGTATTTGGAAAACAAGGAGTATTGAGTTTTGGCAATTGAGGTAGGGAACGTATTCGAAGGCCGCGTGACCGGTGTAAAGCCCTTTGGCGCATTTGTTGCGCTGCCGGAGGGACGTGTCGGCATGGTCCACATTTCCGAGGTATCCAACGAGTTCGTGCAGGATATCAACACCGTGCTGCACGATGGCGATGCAGTAAAGGTGCAGGTCATCAACATTGCACCGGATGGCAAGATTGCACTGTCCATCAAGCGGCTGCTGCCCCCGGCTCCGCGTCAGCCCCGGGAGGGCCGCCCCGCAGGCCCCCGTCCGGGCGGCTTCCACAATGGGCAGGAGGGTGGACGCTCCGGCGGTCGCGGCGCAGGCCGTGCCCCCCGTGAAGGCGGCCGTGGCCCTGCCCGGGAGGCTGCTCCCCGCGTGTGGCAGCCCAAGGCACCCGCCCGCTCCGACAACCTGAGCTTTGAGGACATGATGAGCCGCTTCAAGAGCCAGAGCGAGGAGAAAATGGCAGATCTCGATCACGAGACCAACAACCGCCGGGGCGGCGGTTATGCCCCCCGCAGCCGCCGTGGCCGCTGAGCTATCGTATCAGCTGGGATCACAAGGAACACAGGCAGGCCTGTCCCCGGTCGGACAGGTCTGTTTTTTCGGTACAGAACAGAAAGGAACTACCATGCCCGCAAAATTTGAACTGATCGCTCCCTGCTTTTTCGGGTGCGAATCCACCGCTAAATTTGAGCTGACCCGCATCGGCGCAGAGAACATCCGGGTGGAGGATGGCCGTCTGAGCTTCTGCGGCGGGGCAGAGATGATCGCCGCCGCAAACCTCAACCTGCGCACCGTGGAACGCGTGATGCTGCTGCTGGCACGCTACAAGGCCACCACCTTCGACGAGCTGTTCGACGGCGTGTATTCCATCCCGTGGGAGGAGTTTCTGCCCGCGGACGCCGCCTTCCCGGTCACCGGTTCCTCCCTGAACAGCCAGCTGACCAGCATCCCCGCCTGCCAGAGCGTCATCAAAAAGGCGGTGGTCAAGCGCCTGATGAAGGGCCACCGCACCACCGTGCTGCCCGAGAGCGGCGTGGAGTACAAGGTGCGCTTTATGCTGCGCAAAAATGTGTGCGAGATCATGCTGGACACCACCGGCGAGGGTCTGCACAAGCGCGGTTACCGTCGCAACGCCATGGAAGCCCCCCTGCGTGAGACGCTGGCGGCGACCATCGCCGACCTTGGCCGTGTGCGTCGCGACAGCCTGGTGGAGGATCCCTTCTGCGGCAGCGGCACGTTGCTGATCGAAGCCGCACAGAAGGCCATGAACATCGCCCCGGGTCTGAAGCGCCGCTTTGCCGCCGAGCGTTACAGCTTTGTACCCGCTGCCCTGTGGGCAGAGCAGCGCCAGAAGGCACTGGCAGAGTCCAAGCTGGACGTGGGCTTTGAGGCCTTCGGCTACGATATCGACCCCGCCGCCGTGGCACAGGCCAACGTCAACGCCAAGCTGGCCGGTGTGGAAAACCGCTGCCACTTTGAAGTGGCCGATGTTGCCACCTTTGCCGCAAAGCCGGAGGCCATCGTGCTGACAAACCCTCCGTATGGTGAGCGTCTGGGCACTATTGAGGGCGCTGCCAAGCTGGCGCGCACGCTGGGACAGCAGATGGAAGCCAGCCCCTGCGCCGGTCTGTACGCCATTACCGCCGATATGGACTTTGAACTGCACTACGGCAAGCGCGCCAACAAGCGCCGCAAGATGTACAACGGCATGATCCCCTGCCAGCTGTATATGTACTATAACGCCCCCAAGACCGAAAAGATGGCAAAGCCCATGCCCAAATCCGGCTTTGACGGCAAGCGCACCCATTTTGAAAAGAAGTAAGGGCATTTAAGCCCCGCTCCCGGCAGACATTGCACTGAAAAAGTGTGTCTTTTTTCGGGAAAATCCGGCACAAACACCCGCAGATCATCTTTTGCTGAAAAGAGACGGTCTGCGGGTGTTTTTAATAGAAAAATAGATTTCACAAAATTCGGCATAATGACAAATTACGGCAGTTTTTGCATCCGGTAGTTGCGCTGGCGCATAAAAAGGATTATACTAACCTTATTGACCGCAGGATGCAAAAACTGTACAGAAAGGATGGCTGGCTCTTATGAAGGGACGGATGCGGCCCTATCTGCCGGAACTGACGATCCGGGACTACAATACCTATATGCGTTACCTCCGCGGGGTGCGGCGGCAGATGTATAAGTCTTACGGCTTCTACGCCTGCCATCTGCTGCGCACCAACGGGGTACTGTTTGCCATCCTATCCGACAGTCTGGCAGGGCGTATGCCTACCTGCAAACGGCAGCGGGTGCCCGGTACGCTTTTTCGGCGCAGCATGATGTGCCAGACGCTGGGCATCCGGCAGGCGGCGCAGACGGAGATCCTGATGGGCTGGCATAATTTGCAGGACCGCAAGTACAGCGAGCTGCGCCCGGCGAAGCGCGTGCGCCGCGCAGTGGACAAGCTGCTGTTGCGCCGCGCCTACGACAAAGCACGGCAGGAGAACCCGGCACTGGAGCGGCTGTTTGCGCAGGAGCGGGAGCAGGCGGTGGTGCAGATGAACCTGAGCGCCAAAAACTACGCCCTTGCCGCCGAGCCTATGAGCAACGTCTACGGCGCTTTGTACTCCACGCTGGCTACGGATGACCCCAACCAGCGCAAGAGTATGCGGTATATCGGCAGCTGCATCGGCCGCATCTTCTATCTGCTGGACAAGGCCGAGCGCTTTGAAGCCGACCGCCGCAATGGCCAGTACAACGTGTTCGTGGTCAATGAGCTCAACGGACAGGCTGCCGCCATAGAGAACGCCCGGCGGCAGGCGCTGGCAGCGGTCAACGACCTGATGCGGGCGTACAAGATGCTGGATCTCAAGCTGAACGACACCCTGCTGAACAATATCATGATCTTAGGCCTGCAGCACGCGGTCTACCCGCTGGAGCAGGACGCCGATACCGAAAAATGGGAGATCCCATGAAGAAACGAAAAAGCAAAAGCTGGTCCATGGCCTACTGCGGCATGGCAGCGGCACTGTGCGTGGCACTGATGCTGCTGGGCACCATCATCCCCATTGCCATGTTCATCGCGCCTGCGGTGGCCAGCTTTCTCATTGCAACGGTGTGCATGGAGTGCGGCATCACCATGGCGTGGACGGCTTACGCAGCTGTCAGTCTGCTGGGGCTGCTCTTTGTGCCGGATAAAGAGATCGCCCTGATCTTCACGGTGCTGCTGGGCTATTACCCGCTGGTAAAGCCCCGGTTTGACCGCATCCGTCCCCGGGCATTGCAGCTGGTGTGTAAGCTGCTGCTGTGCAACGCGGCGGTGCTTGCCATGTACGGTCTGCTGCTTGTGCTGGTACCGGCGGGCAGCGTCTCGCAGGAGCTGCGCACCACCGCACTGGCAATGTCCCTGTTCACACTGGGCATGGGCAACGTGGCCTTTGCCCTGTATGACCGCGCACTGTGCAATCTACTGCTGCTGTACAAGCTGAAGTGGCAGCCCAAATTGCATAAGATGCTGGGGATGCACTGAACCACAAAACATTGAAAGAAGGAATGTGTACCACAAGCTGACGCAAAGCGCCGGGCCACACGGGTGACAGCCGTGAGGGTGACGAGGAGAGAAATCATCGAAAGATTCGGCGGATGTTTCTCCGGTTGAGGGCTATACCAGCCGCAGAACAGGGCAAAAACCGGCAGCAATACCGAAACAGAACCCTGCAAAGAAAGCCATACAAGAACATAGACTTTGATAGAGGAAACTGACTGTGCAGCAGCGCATTTCGGCGCGCCGCAGTCGGTCTGGAGGTATTTTGTATGTGTGGCATTGTAGGTTATGTTGGCATGCGCAGCGCCCAGCAGGTGCTGCTGGACGGTTTGGAAAAGCTGGAGTACCGCGGGTACGATTCTGCCGGTGTGGCGCTTACCCAGAGGGACGGTATCCGCGTGGTCAAAAGCAAGGGGCGGCTTTCCACCCTGCGCAGTAAGCTGGAAGAGCTGGCGCTGCCCCAGAGCAGCTGTGGCATCGGTCATACCCGCTGGGCGACCCACGGCGAGCCCAGCGACGTGAACAGCCACCCGCACTCCACGCCCAGGGTCAGCATCGTGCACAACGGTATTATTGAAAACTACGGCGCGCTGAAGGAGCGTCTGATCGCCAAGGGCTACACCTTTGCCAGCGAGACCGACACTGAGGTGCTGGTAAAGCTCATCGACAGCTGCTATCAGGGCGAGCCTTTACAGGCTTTGCAGGCTGCGCTTGCCAAGGTGCGGGGCAGCTATGCGCTGGCGGTGCTGTTCAAGGACTACCCGGACACCATCTTTGCGGTCAAGCGGGAAAGCCCGCTCATCGTGGGCTGGGGTGAGGGCGAAAACTTTGTGGCCTCGGATATCCCGGCGCTGCTCAAGTACACCCGCCGGTACAGCGTGCTGGAGGAAGGGGACATGGCCGTGTGCACGGCACAGGGCATCCGCTTCTATAACGAGTTCGGCGAGGCAGTGGAGCGCGAAAAGCTGACCGCAGATTGGGACATGGAAGCTGCCGAAAAGGGCGGCTATCCTCACTTTATGCTCAAGGAGATCAACGAGGAGCCCGCCGCCATTACGGCAACGGTCAGCCCCCGGGTGGAGAACGGCCTGCCGGAGCTGCGCATCCCGGAATTGACGGATGAAAAGCTGCGCAGCATAGGCACAGTGCATCTGGTGGGCTGCGGTACGGCCATGCACGCCGGCATGGTGGGCAAGACCGCCATCGAGGCGCTGGCCCGGGTGCCCGCAGAAGTGGACATCGCCAGCGAGTTCCGCTACCGCGACCCCATCTTGAAGCCGGAGGATCTGGTTATCATCATCAGCCAGTCTGGCGAGACCAGCGATACGCTGGCCGCCCTCAAGCTGGCCAAAAGCCGAGGCGTGCCGGTGCTGGCCATTGTAAACGTGGTGGGCAGCAGCATTGCCCGGGCAGCGGACTATGTGATGTACACCTACGCAGGGCCGGAGATCGCGGTAGCGTCCACCAAGGCCTATATGGTGCAGCTGTGCGTGCTGTACCTGTTTGCCCTGCGCCTGGCCTATGCGCGGGGGCAGCTGACCGAGGAAAAGACAAAGTATTACACCGCCCAGCTGCTGCACGCGCCAGAGGTCATCAAGCCCCGCCTTGCGGACTGCGAGCAGATCAAGTACCTTGCCAGCCGCTATGTGAACACCCAGAGCTGCTTTTTCATCGGGCGCGGGTTTGACTACGCTCTTTCGCTGGAGGGCAGCCTGAAGCTGAAGGAGATCAGCTATGTGCACTCGGATGCCTACGCAGCAGGGGAGTTGAAGCACGGTACCATCAGTCTGATCACGGACGGTGTGCCGGTGATTGCGCTGGCTACCCAGAAAAACGTCTACGAAAAGACCATCTCCAACGCCAAGGAGACCCGCAGCCGCGGGGCGCGGGTGCTGCTGTTCACCACCAAGGAGGCGGAGGTGCCGGAGGGCGTTGCCACCGAGGTTATCCGCTTGGACGAGTATGACGACATTCTGATGCCGCTGCAGCTCATAGTGCCGCTGCAATTGTTCGCTTACTATATGGCTGTGTTGCGCGGCTGCGATGTGGATAAGCCCCGCAACCTTGCCAAGAGCGTAACGGTGGAGTGATAGGGAAGAATAGGATTTAGAATGGTCTCCGCTCCGCTCTGACCATTTTTAGCGGAAGAATATTTTTTAATTTTACAAGTCTGGAAAATCTGCGGATTTTCCAGACTTGTTTTTTCACGGGAAAAACCATCCCCTAAAGGGCATCTCTTCTTGTGAAAAAGTGGTTTAGAACCGCCCACAGGCGTTTCTGAACCACAGTAAAAATCATCTTTTCTCTGAATATGGTCGGAGCCGCGCGGAGACCATTCTAAATCGTCTATAACACAAAACCGCCCGTTGCACGAAATGCTGTGCAGCGGGCGGTCGTATATGCAGGGGAAGAGGAGCTTACCAGAACCAGTAGCGCTTCTTGAGCACGATGTAGGCAATGGCGATGAGGATCACCACCACGCCGCCTGCGATGAAGAAGGTCCAGTTGATATCACCGAACCGCAGGTTCTGGTTGGTCAGCAGGTAGCGGCCGGCGGTGTCGGCGGTGATTACGCCGTCCTTGTAGCTGTTCAGGAACTGCCACTTGTTGCTGATGGTGTTGTACAGGTACAGGCGGGAGTAAGTGCTCACGTCCAGTTCCAGCTGCACCGCGCAGGGAAGGGTACGGCCGTTATCCAGCTCAAACTCCAGCCCCTCTTCGCTCTCGGTGAAGGTGATGGCGGTGTCGATCTCGCTGGTGGTACTCTTCACCTCCTTACCGGAAACGTTCAGGGTATAGCCATCGCCCACCACGCACAGGGTCTTGCCGGTGGTGCGCAGGGCGTTCAGAATCTCGCCGGTCACGATGGGAACCTCAGACTGGGCGAACACCACCTGATCCTCGGTGCTGTCCTGAATGGTCTGCACCACAGGGTCCAGCGGGATAGTGGTGTTGTCGTCCGGGGTGTTCGTGCCGTCATTGCTGCTGTCGCTGCCGGAGGCGGCATCTGCCGAGCGGTTCACGATGACGGTGACCATGGCAGTAGCCTTGCCGTTGGAGATGGTAATGGAGGTAGAACCGGTGCCTACCGCCGTGACCACGCCCGTGGGGCTGACCGTGGCAATGCTGCTGTTGCCGGACTTGAAGGTGAAGGACTGGGATGCACTGGCAGGGGTGGCCTTGGCCGTAATGGTGCGGGTGGCACCGGGCTTGAGCACGATGTAGTTGGTGTTGGGGGTGATCACCTGTCCGCTGTTGTTGGAGGTGGTGCCGCTTGTGCCGGTGGAGGAATCCGTGGGCAGGGCAAGCACCGTAACGGTGGTGGTGGCTACCACCGAGCCGCAGGTTGCGGTAATGGTGGCTTTGCCGGGAGCTACGCCGGTCACACGGCCAAAGCTGTTCACCGTAGCAATCTTCTCGTTAGAGGAGGTCAGGGTGACAGTGGCGTAGTTGGAAGCAGAGCTGGGGCGCACCTGCAGCGAAGCCGACACCGAGTTGCCCACATAGATGGTATTGGAGGAGAGGGAAAGATCCATCTCGGTCACGATCATGGAGGAGTCCATGGATACCACGATGGTGTAGGCGCAGATCTGGTTGCCGGCTGCTGCCGTAACGGTGGCAGTACCAACGCCCACAGCCTGTACCACGCCGCTGCTGCTTACGGTCAGCACGCTGCTGTCATCGGTCAAAAAGACCACAGAGTCGGTGCTGTAACTGGGGCTGACCACGGGGGACAGCTGCTGAGAAGCACCCAGCAGCATATTGGCAGAGTAGCTGCCGGTGGAAATGCTCTCGGCGGGCACGTCCTTGAGCCATGGCAGTGAAACGCCGTTCTGCTCTTCAACGGGCAGACTGGCTGCGGCAGCGCTCAGTGCGGTGCCGCATACCAGCACACCCAGCATCAGCACACAGGCGGCCAGTTTCTTTGCGGTTCGAATCATGTTGTTTGTACCTCTTTGGGGTGGTGTAGAAGGGGGCATCCTGCCGTGCTGCATAATCCGCTTTTAGCGGAACAGCACGCCCAGAGCCTCCATAGCATACTCAAAATAGGTGACCTGATCGTATTCCACGCGGGCGGTCACGCTCATACCGTTGGAAAGATCCACCTTGTCGCCGCTGCGGCTCACCACATAGGTGGCGTCAGGCTTGATGGTCATCTTGTAGTAGGAGCCGTTGTTGCTGGAGGTCACATCGCTATCAATGGAGGTGACCGTGCCGGTCAGCGTGCCGTAGGAATACTCCGACAGGCCGGTGATGGCGATCTTGCAGGGGTCGCCGACATGCAGCAGGGGACGGTCGTTCACCGTCACCATGGCCATGATCTCCAGATCATCGTTCTCGCTGGCAACGGTAGCCAGTGCAGAACCGGCGCTCAGCACCATGCCCTCCTTGTAGGGGGTGTCCATGTGGATCACGCCGGAGGTGGGCGCGTAGATGAAGTAATCGTTGGCACCAGTGTTCAGGGAATCCAGCTGCGCCTGCAGGTTATCCACGTTGACCTGTGCGCTGGTAATGCTCTGGGAGATGGACTGCATGGTGGAGTAGTACAAAGCCTCCAGCTCGCTCTGGTTCTGCTCCATCAGCGCCTTGATCTGGGTGTCGGAGTAACCGGCAGCCTGATAGGTGGTGGCGTCAAAGGTCTTTTGCGCTACCTGGCTTTTGTAGGTCTGGTACTGGTAGTAGTAGGGCTGGTCCTCGGCATTCGTCTCGTCGAAGTAGTTGGTGTCGTCCTGAATGCACTTGAGCAGCTTGTTGTACTGATCCAGCTGCTTCTGGTAGATATCCAGCTGGCTTTGCAGGTTATCCTTCTGCATATCCAGATCGGTGCTCTTCAGCCGGGCGATCAGATCGCCTTCATTCACATAGCTGCCCTCAGAGACATACAGCTCGGTGATGGAGCCGGAATAGCTGGACATGATGTAGGTCTTGTTGGCGGCCTGCACCACACCGCTGTTCTGGCTGACATAGATGCGGTTGGTCTGGGTGCTCCAGATCACCAGAAAAATCATGAACAGACCGGTCAGAATGACAAAAGCATACCCGTAGGGGGGCAGCTTTTTGTCCATCATGATCCGGCGGTCCTGCAGATCCGAAAGGTTCTGAATGGTTGTCGTCATAATTATTTGGTCTCCATAAATACGTCGATCACGGCATCGTCATCGTCCTGATTGACATAGATGGTATAGTTGTCGCCGGTCAGCTTGATGTCGTTTTCAAAGGCCATGATCTGCAGCTTGGCGGTAGCCAGCTGGTTGTGGCTCATCGGACCAGTGTAGTGGGCGTACAGGCAGTTTTTCACCCGCAGCACAGCGTCCATGTGGTAGCCGGGCTCCATCTGGGTGATCATCTGGGTAGCCTGCTGCATCATGTACAGTTCCGGCACATGATCCGGGCCGGTACCCATCTTTACCGCCTGCACCAGCGGGCCGATAGGCTGTGCGCCGTTGCTCTTCATAAAGTTCTGCATCTGGGTCAGGATGACCGGCAGATTGCCCAGTTCCTCAGGGCGCACGAGGCGGGAGAGGACATTGGTCAGCTTGAGGGTCTTGTTTTCAGCAACTTTGATCTCATTCATGATAAATTACCCCTAATCCTGTTATATTTTTAATGTGAACCGAAACAAAAAGGTGCCCGGAAGCGTCTGCCTCCGGGCACACCATAACGAGGCATTTTTTGGTTTCCCCAGCGGGAAAGAGCTTATGCTGCATCCGGGCAAAGGCTGCGGATGCGGTGCGGTCAGTAGGTGATGGACTCGCCGTCGTCGTCCTCTTCCACCACAGCAGAAGGTACCTGCGGAGCGGGCTCGGACTTGCGCTTGCGGAAGATGCCCTGTTGCATATTCCACAGCTCGGCATAGCGGCCATTCTTTGCCATCAGTTCCTCATGGTTGCCGCGCTCCACGATCTTGCCGTGATCCATCACAAGGATCAGGTCGCAGTCACGGATGGTAGAAAGGCGGTGCGCCACGATCAGCATGGAGCGGTCTGCCAGTTGCTCGTAGATCATGTTGAAGATCAGCGTCTCGGTGGCAAAGTCCAGATTACTGGTAGACTCGTCCAGAATGTAGAGGTTAGAGTCCTTCAGGAAGGCGCGTGCCAGTGCGATACGCTGCTTCTCACCGCCAGACAGGCCGTTGCCGGCTTCCTCCAGATAGGTGTTGTACTGCAGCGGCAGGTGACGGATAAACTCGTGGGCATCGGCCTTCTTGGCAGCTTCCTTCACCTCGTCCAGTGTGGCATCCATGCGGGAGATGCGGATGTTGTCGTAGATGGTCTTACTGAACAGCTCGATGTTCTGGGGCACATAGGCAATGGCGCGGCGCACCGAACTGTTGGTGTACTCGGCCAGATTTGCGCCGTTTATGTCGATTTCGCCGTCCTCGGGGTCGTAGTACTTCAGCAGCAGTTTGGTGATGGTGGATTTGCCGCTGCCGCTGCCGCCCACCAGCGCCACCTTTTTACCGGCGGGAATGGTGAAGCTGATGTGATCCAGCGCGGGAGCGCGGTTGCCGTAGCGGAAGGTAACGTCCTTGAACTCGATGTCGCCCTCCACCTTGTCCAGCTCGCTCTGCTCCACACCCTCGGCGGTCTCGTACTCAGAGGGGTAGTCCATGATCTCGGTCAGACGCTTCATGGAGATGCTGGCTTCCTGGATCTGCATCTGCAGACCGATCAGGTTGCTCAGGGGGGAGGTGAAGTAGCCGGACAGGGTGCTGAAGGCCATAAAGCCGCCCAGCGTCATCTCGCCGTTCAGCACCTGCGTGATGCCCACGTAGGTGGTAAGCATACTGAAACCGGTGGAGATGAAGGAAGAGATCAGGCCCTGCGTGGTGCTGATGCGGCTGGAGCGCAGGCTGATCTTCAGGCTCTTCATGTACTCGCGTTCCAGATTATCCAGCTCGGTCTGCTCGTTGGCATTGCACTTGACGGTCTCGATGCCGCGCAGGCTCTCGATCATCTGGCTGTTCAGCGCAGCCGACTGTGCCATGCTCTCTTCGTTGATCTTTTTATAAGGCTGTTTGTACACCAGCACCAGAAGGATGCTGACCAGCGCCATGAACAGCGAGATGGAGAACAGCATGGCGTTCATGCGGAACAGAATGATGCCGGTGATGACAGCCATGGAAATATCCATCACAAGGCTCAACGCGATGCTGGTAAAGATAGATTTGATGGTGTTTGCGTCCGAGTAACGGGTGGTGATATCACCGGTCTTGCGGGTGGCAAAGAACTTCATGGGCAGGTTGAAGATGTGCCCGAAGTAACCCAGCATCAGCGGGATATCGATCTTGATGGACAGATGGATCAGCACCCATTGGCGCACAAAGCCGATCAGCGTGCTGGTAATGCTGACCACACTGAACACCAGGATCAATGTGACCAGCAGGCTGTTCAACCCGTAGGGCAGCACCTCGTCCATCAGGATCTTATTGAACATGGAGGACGCGATGCCCAGAATGGTGGTGATGATCGAACTGAGGATGGCGTAGAAGAACAGCTTTTTCTGGGGCAGCAGCAGGTTGATATACCGCTTCATCATGCCGCCCTTTTCAATCTTGCCGCCCTTGAACTCCGAGGTGGGGTTCAAAAGCAGCAGAACGCCGGTAAAGTTCTTGTAGAACTCGTCCAGACTGATCTTTTTCAGTTCCGTGCCGGGATCGCCGATGATAACGTAATCCTTGCACTTATGCTTTTTGCCCTTTTCCTCTTCTTCCTTGCGGGTCTCGGCGTCCTGCAGCATATGCTTGCGGCGTGCGCCATCATCCTTGATGGTGGTCTTTTTGAACACCACAACAAAGTGAGCCAGACCCTGATCGGTGATGACCTGTGCAATACAGGGAAGCGAGAAATCGCTCAGAAAGTTTTCGCGGTCCACGCGGACTGCGGCGGTGGTAAAACCAAGTTCATTGGCGGCTTTTTGCAGGCCTACAAGGTTGGTGCCTTTCAGGTCGGTGCCCATCATATCCCGCAGGCGGGTAATGGTAACTTCCTTTTTGTAGTGCAGGCACACCATGGCCAGACAGGCAGCCGCACAGTCGGTGGTATCGTGCTGCCGGACGTAGGTATAACGCATAGATGTTTCCTTTTACTCTCAAGATTTATTCAAACGACACCAAGCCGCCCTGCCGCCCTGCGTTTGCCGCACAAGACCACCGGCCTGCCTGCTGATTTGACCAACGAAAAAACTGCGCTCCTGCACGGCAGTCTTCTGACCGGGGAGCGCCTGTCTGTGGGTAGAAAAGACTGTGCAGCCTGCACAGTACCTTTTTCACGCCTATAAACTTATAAAAGTATACCACAACCACTAGGGTTCTTCAAGGCGATATTTTTTAAGAACCGTAAAGAAAGGGCGAAAAAGATGCAGATAAACAAAAAAGCGATGGAAGAATATCCATCGCTTGCTGGCGCCTCTTGCCTGACTCGAACAGGCGACACCCTGATTAACAGTCAGGTGCTCTAACCGACTGAGCTAAAGAGGCATATCAGTGACTGCGAAAAATATTATACCGCAGTCACCGCACTTTTGCAAGCCCTTTTTGCAAAAAATGCTGAGTAATTTGTCAGTTATGAAAAAAGCAGCGCAAAAACGCCCGTAGGTGCTTCTGCGCTGCTATAATAAGGATGCTTTTTTGAAATTACTTCAGCTTGCTCTTGGCCTTCATGCGCTGGTCGTGGTTCAGGATCTGCTTGCGGATGCGCAGATTCTCCGGGGTGACCTCCAGCAGCTCGTCCTGTGCCAGGAACTCCAGGCAGCCCTCCAGGCTCAGCTTGCTGATGGGGATCAGGCGCAGAGCGTCGTCGGAGCCGGAAGAACGGGTGTTGGTCAGGTGCTTGGTCTTGCAGACGTTCACGTCCACATCCTCGCCGGAAGCGGTGTAGCCGATGACCATGCCCTCGTACACCTTTTCGCCGGGGCCCACCAGCAGGGTGCCGCGCTGCTGAGCGTTGAACAGGCCGTAGGTGACGGCCTCGCCGGTCTCAAAGCTGACCAGAGAACCGGTGGAGCGGTTGGCGATCATGCCAGCCCAGACGTCGTAGCCGTCAAAGATCTGGTTGATGATGCCCTCGCCGTGGGTATCGGTCAGGAACTGGTTGCGGTAGCCGAACAGGCCGCGGCTGGGCATCCGGAACTCCAGGCGGACACGGTCAGTGCCCAGAGACTCCATCTGCTGCAGGACGGCTTTGCGCTGGCCCAGACCGGTCATCACAGCACCCTGATACTGGGTGGGAACGTCGATGACAACGTGCTCCATGGGCTCGTAGGTCTTGCCGTCGATGACCTTGGTCAGAACGTGCGGGGGAGAGACCTGCAGCTCGTAGCCTTCACGGCGCATGGTCTCGATCAGGATGGACAGGTGCATCTCACCACGGCCCATGACGCGGAAGGAATCGGTGGTGGGAGAATCCTCCACCTTCAGAGCAACGTCCTTCAGCAGCTCTTTCTGCAGGCGGTCACGAATCTGGCGGCTGGTGACGTACTTGCCCTCACGGCCGGCCAGGGGGCTGTCGTTGACGGAGAAGGTCATCTCCACGGTGGGGTCGTTGATCTTCACGAAGGGCAGCGGCTCAACCTGAGAGGGAGCACACAGCGTGTTGCCGATGGTGACATCGGGCAGGCCGGAGAATGCAACGATATCGCCTGCGGTGATGTTGTCGCAGGGCTGGCGGCCATTGGCCTGGAAATCGTACAGCTTGGTCAGGCGGCCGCGCATCTTCAGGTCGGGGTTGTGCCAGTCGCAAACGACCACTTCCTCGCCGACCTTGGCAACGCCGTTCTGGATGCGGCCAATGCCGATGCGGCCAACGAACTCGTTGTAGTCAACAGAGGAGACCAGCATCTGGAAGGGAGCCTCGGGATCGCCCTGAGGAGGCTGGATGGTGTCCAGCAGGGTATCGAACAGGGGGATCAGGTCTGTGCCGGGCACATCGGGGTCCAGGCTTGCGGTGCCCTGACGACCGCAGCAGAACAGGATGGGGCATTCCAGCTGCTCATCGGAAGCGCCCAGATCCATCAGCAGGTAGAGCACCTCATCGATGACTTCCTTGATGCGGGCATCGGGGCGGTCGATCTTGTTGATGGCAACCACCAGGCTCAGGTTCTGCTGCAGAGCCTTCTGCAGAACAAAACGGGTCTGGGGCATGCAGCCCTCAGCAGCGTCCACCAGCAGCAGCACGCCGTTGACCATCTTCAGCACGCGCTCGACCTCGCCGCCAAAGTCGGCGTGGCCCGGGGTATCAACGATGTTGATCTTGACACCCTTGTAGGTGCAGGAGCAGTTCTTGGCCAGAATGGTGATACCGCGCTCACGCTCGATATCGCCGCTGTCCATGACACGCTCTGCCACGACCTGATTGTCGCGGAAAGCGCCGCTCTGACGCAGCATGGCATCCACCAGCGTGGTCTTGCCGTGGTCAACGTGAGCGATAATGGCGACGTTGCGCAAATCGTTACGAACCATAAATAACTACCTCTCTATTTTGAATCTTTGTAGAAGTTACGTCATACGAATAAAGTTTATCTCAGTTGGGGGTGGTTTGTCAAGATTGTATAAAAACTTTTTCAAAATTTCGGCGCTTTGCCCGATAACTCTTCACACGATTTGGGCAGATGGATGCAGCGAGTTGTGCTATACTAAGGGTGCAAAACTGAACCGGGAGGTGTATCTATGAAGCTCACATTTTTGGGAGCCAACCACGAGGTCACGGGCAGCTGCACCCTGCTGGAAGCAGCTGGGCAGCGCTACCTCATCGACTGCGGCATGGAGCAGGGCAAGAATGTCTACGAAAACCAGCCCCTCCCTGTGGCACCGGGTGAAATTGACGGCGTGTTGGTGACCCATGCGCATATCGACCACACAGGCCAGCTGCCGCTGCTGGTGCGCAACGGCTTCCGGGGCAGGATCTATGCCACCAAGCCCACGACTCAGCTGTGCAGCATCATGCTGCGGGACTCTGCCCACATTCAGGAGTTTGAAGCTGAGTGGAAGAACCGCAAGGCGAAGCGTGCCGGTGCCGAGCCGGTGGAGCCGATGTACACCGTGCAGGATGCCGAGGCGGCCATGCAGCTGTTCCGGGGCATGGAGTATAACACTAAGATCGAACTGGCCCCGGGCCTTGTGATCCGCTTCATCGATGTGGGCCATCTGCTGGGCTCTTCCAGCATCGAGATCTGGGTCACTGAGAGCGGCACCACCACCAAGCTGGTCTTTTCCGGGGATATCGGCAACCAGCATCAGCCCATCATCAAGGACCCGACAACGATCCGGGACGCGGACTATGTGTTTATGGAGTCTACGTACGGCGACCGCAGCCACGGCCCCAAGCCGGACTATGTGGCCGAGCTGACCCAGATTTTGCAGGAAACGTTCGACCGCGGCGGCAATGTGGTCATCCCGAGCTTTGCAGTGGGCCGCACTCAGGAACTGCTCTACTTCATCCGCGAGATAAAGGAGCGCGGCCTCGTCACCGGACACGGCGACTTCCCCGTCTACGTGGACAGCCCCATGGCAAACGAGGCGACGGCGATCTATCTCCAGTGCGGCCACGAATGTTTCGACGAGGAGACCCGCGCTCTCGTGGATGCCGGGATCAACCCCATCTGGTCGGACGGCATCCGCATCTCCGTTTCGAGCGAGGATTCCAAGGCCATCAACGAAAACCCCGAGCCCAAGGTCATCCTCTCGGCGAGCGGCATGTGCGAGGCGGGACGTATCCGTCACCATCTCAAGCACAATCTCTGGCGGAAGGAGAGCACGGTGCTCTTCGTCGGCTATCAGGCGGAGGGAACGCTCGGCCGCAGGCTCTATGACGGCGAAAGGCATGTAAAGCTCTTCGGCGAGGATATCGAGGTCAACTGCGAGATCGGCTTCCTGCCCGGCAAGAGCGGCCATGCCGACCGCGACGGGCTCACCGCGTGGCTCGCGGGCTTTGAGAAAAAGCCGAAGCTCGTGTTCGTGAACCACGGCGAGGACGCCGTGACGGACGCGTTTGCCGGCTATCTGGAGACCGAGCACGGCTATAAGGCGTTCGCGCCATACAGCGGCACGGTGTTCGATCTCGCCGAGGGGAAATTCCTCGCCTGTCCGAAGGGCGTGCCGGTCAAAAAGGCGGAGACCGCTTCGGGCGCCGAGGCGG
>OFMM01000516.1_pt1 | contig 24822 bp, 18 predicted proteins | sample 1541811 | NCBI WGS metagenome assembly OFMM01 (sample SAMN04209246, study PRJEB22552) | human gut metagenome | biome: gut; material: feces | host: Homo sapiens | place: USA: Oklahoma
TTGAAATTATCATATAAATGTAGCGCCGTATACGAGACCCGTACGTACGGTGCAACGGGAGGCACAGAAATAATAATTAATCTCAGTATTGATATTATTTCCTGTCTACCCTATTATATTAGAGGATGCGAATGGAGGATTACAAATATGGAACTTAGTCAATTATTAAACCCTAAACAATTAGAAGCAGCCACTTATCTAGATGGACACCTAAGAATCATTGCGGGTGCTGGTTCAGGTAAGACACGTGTTGTCACATATCGTATAGCATATTTAATTGAAGAAGTAGGAGTCAATCCTCATAACATTCTCGCTATCACATTTACTAATAAAGCAGCCAATGAAATGAAAACAAGAGTAGAAAACATTCTAGGTACATCTTTAGGTACAACAATCTGTACGATCCACTCTTTATGTGTCAGAGTACTTAGACAACACTCTACTGCCATTGGCTATCCTCATAACTTCATTATTATGGATGAAGAAGATCAGAAATCACTTATTAAAAAGTTATATAAAGAAAAAGAAATAGATCAAAAATCAATCAGTATCAAATCTATGATTAACTATATCTCTTCATATAAGGTTAACTTTGTTTCTCCTGCCAAAGCCCTGCAGCTCGCTGGTAATATGCCAGGAGAAAAACATAAAGCAGAAATATATGCTATGTATGAAAAATATAAAGAAGATCATAATATGATGGACTTTGATGACCTTTTAGTCAATACATTAAAGATCTTCCAGGATAATCCTGATATTGTATCAAGATGGTCTAGACGTTATCAATTTGTCCATGTAGATGAATTCCAGGATGTTGGTTCTATTGAATACAACCTTATTCATTACTTTGCCCAGGATTCTATTGTCTGTGTTGTAGGAGACCCAGACCAGACAATCTATTCATTTAGAGGCAGTGATGTGAACTATATCATGAACTTTGATAAAGACTATCAAAACGTTAAAACTGTTATACTAGATCAGAATTATCGATCTACAAAAACAATCCTTGATATCTCTAATAATCTTATTAAGAAAAACAAGAACAGATTAGAAAAAGATTTATTCTCTGAATTAGAAGAAGGAGATAAAGTTATTCATTATGCAGCAGTAAGTGAAGAGGCAGAATCAAAATATATCTGTGATACAATCCAGAAGATCACACAATCCGGTGTATCTGAATCCCATATTGCGGTGCTCTATCGTGCGAATTATTTATCTCGTTCTATTGAACAGGAAATGATTCGCAGACAAATTCCTTATAAGATCTTTGGTGGATTAAAATTCTTTAATCGTAAAGAAGTCAAAGATGCTTTAAGTTATATTAGATTAGTCGTTATGGGTGATGATTTATCTTTTGAAAGAGTCGTCAATACACCATCTCGAGGAATTGGTGCGAAGACTTTAGAAAAGATCACCCTTACAGCCTCAAGACATGGAATCTCTAATTATGAAGCAGTCTGCTTCTTCTTAGATGAAACAGGTGTAGGTGGTAAAGCTAAAAAAGGACTCAAAGAACTTGTAGAAGTGATCGAGAAAGCAAGAGTTTCTGATAAGAGCTTAGCTGATATTTATGAAGATTTATTAAAGGATACAGGTTATTTGAAACTGATGAAGGATGGGCAGGAAGATAACCGTATTGAAAACTTAATGGAGTTAAAGAATTCTATTGATACTTATATCAATACTCATCCAGAAACACCTGATTTTGAATCATATTTACAGGATATTGCTCTCTATACATCTCAGGATGAAGAAAAGACAGGTGACTATGTCTCACTTATGAGTATTCATATGGCCAAAGGACTAGAGTTTGACTATGTCTTTGTATCAGGTCTTTCTGAAGGCATTTTCCCTTCTGAAAGAACAATGAGTGAAGGAGGAGATGAGGGATTAGAGGAAGAAAGAAGACTTGCCTACGTTGCCTTTACACGTGCTAAAAAGCGTCTTTATTTGACTGATAGTCAAGGCTTTAGCTTTGTATCCCAATCTCCTAAGGTCACATCTCGATTTGTAGATGAAATAGGTCGAAATCATGTTGAACATGTTGGAAGACCTTCAAAGTTTAAGACACGTAATTATGTTCATGAATCTTATACAGATTTAATTGGAGATAATGGTGTAAGTGACTGGAAGGTGGGAGATTTAGTCAACCATGATATATTTGGTAAGGGTGTTGTTGTCAAAGTCAATGGACCACTTGTCGATATAGCTTTTGAAGTTCCTCATGGAATCAAGACCTTAATGGGAAATCATCATGCTTTAAAGCGCTTATCAAACTGATTTTTAAGTTTTATTATGAAGAGAATTTTGTTATAATACGTAAAAGAAAAGGAATGAGTAAGATGTCATTTGAAAGACTTAATGAATTAAAAGCCTTATTAAATAAATATAACTATGAATATTATGTACAGGATACTCCTACTGTCACTGACCAGGAATATGACCGTTTAATGGAAGAGCTCATCCGAATTGAACAGGCCAATCCTGCTTGGATTACAACAGATTCTCCAAGCCAGAGAGTAGGAGGAGAGGTCTTAGAAGGTTTCAAGAAGGTAACACATCAGCGTATGATGATGTCTCTTGGAGATATCTTTAATGAAGATGAAGTCTATACCTTCAATGATCGAGTTACAGATGTGATTCCTAATCCTGAATATATATGTGAACTGAAACTTGATGGTTTATCTGTCTCACTTGTATATCAGGATGGTGTATTACAATATGGTGCAACAAGAGGAAATGGAACGATTGGTGAAGATATCACCCATAACGTTAAGACTATTCGTTCTATCCCTTTACATATTGATTTTAATGGACCACTAGAAGTACGTGGTGAAATCATCATGCCTAAAAAGGCATTAGAAAGATTAAATGAAGAGCGTACTGAAGCAGGTCTTCCTCTCTTTGCGAATTGTCGTAATGCAGCAGCAGGTAGTATTAGACAATTAGATAGTCGTATAGCGGCAAAAAGAGGACTGGATGCCTTCTTGTATCATGTACCAGAAGCATCACAACTTAATGCAACAACACATTATGAATGCTTAGAAAAGATTAAAAATCTTGGATTTAAGACAAATCCTTATACACGTAAATGCAAGAACATTAAAGAAGTATGGAACTATATTGAAGAAGTCGCAAAACTTAGACCAACACTTCCATATGATATTGATGGTGTTGTTATTAAGGTTAATGATCTTAATTCACAAAGAAGACTTGGTTATACAGCTAAAGTACCTAAATGGGCGATTGCCTATAAGTTCCCAGCAGAAGAGGTTATTACAAAACTTAAAGATATTGTCTTTACAATAGGGCGTACAGGACAAATTACACCTAATGCAGTGCTAGAACCAGTACGTGTGGCAGGTTCACTCGTACAGCGTGCGACACTTCATAATGAAGACAATTGTATCCGTAAGGATATTCGTATTGGTGATGATGTTATTGTAAGAAAAGCAGGGGATGTTATTCCAGAAGTTGTTTCTTCTATTAAAGAAAGACGTACAGGTCATGAAATACCTTTTAAGATGATTACAGTATGTCCTAAATGTGGTTCACCACTTGTAAGAAAACCTAATGAAGCAGCTTATTATTGTATGAATGAAGAATGTGATTCAAAGAAGATTGAAAAACTGATTCATTTTGCCAGCCGTGAAGCAATGAATATTGATGGACTCGGTGATAAGATCATCGAACAATTCTATAACTTAGGCTTTGTGACATGTATTGAAGATATATATCATGTGGATGTACATGAAAAAGAAATCATGGATATTGAAGGCTTTGGGAAGAAATCTATGGATAAGCTACTAGAGGCAATCGAGAATAGTAAAGCGAATTCTTTAGAAAAACTCCTATTTGGGCTTGGTATTAAGGGCATAGGAGCTAAGATGGCTGATACACTTGCATATCATTTTGGTTCTATGGATGCTTTACTTAATGCGAATTATGTACAATTAACAAGCATCAAGGATGTAGGGGATACAATCGCGTCTTCTCTTGCAGCATTTAAGCGTAATGAACGTAATCTAGAAATGATTGCTCATTTGAAAGAGTTAGGTTTAAATATGGATTATTTAAAGGTACGTGATACAGGCGATAATCCATTTAGAGATAAGACAGTCGTAATTACTGGGACACTTACACTTATGACTAGAAAGCAGATTAAAGACTATTTAACAAGCCAGGGTGCGAATGTCACAGGAAGTGTATCAAAGAAAACAGATTTAGTGATTGTTGGGGAAAATCCAGGATCTAAATATACAAAAGCAGTTGATCTTGGTATTTCAATCATGAACGAATCAGCATTTAAGGAGAAGATTATAAGTAACTGAATATATTGACTCTTGTGTTTGAATGTGTTTATATGCTCATAGGGAGTGTTAAAATGAACACATCAAATATCTCAAATTATAAACCAAAAGATTTTGCTTTATTAAAGAAACTTAAAAAACAACTTATTTGAGAACAGAGAAGTCTTTCTCGAAAGTATGAAAATCTAAAGAAAGGAGAGTTCGCTCAAAAAAGAAATATACAAAAATAAATGCTTAAGATACAGAAGTTTCATCGTAGAATTGACAATATTCGTACTGATTACATCAATAAGATAATCGCAGAGATAGTAAAAACCAAGCTATCTTATATAACGATTGAAGATCTAAACGTATCAGGAATGATGAAGAACAGGCATCTTTCAAAGGCAGTTGCTTCGCAGAAATTTTTGAATTTAAATCAAAACTTCTAGCTAAATGCAAAGAGAATGGAATTGAACTTCGAATTGTAGATAGATGGTACCCATCATCTAAGACATGTCACTGCTGCAAGAATATCAAGAAAGATTTAAAGCTTTCAGATAGACTTTTCAGATGTGACTGTGGCTATATCGAAGACAGAGATTTCAATGCTGCACTTAATCTGAGAGATGCTACGACTTACGAAGTTGCATAAATGAACGCAAACGTAAGTATGTACCGAAGGCTATTTCGGGAATTTAAGACTATGGAGTGTACTTGAACTTGTGAGTAGATATGATTTCGGTCAATCCAAAGCATGCACGGTGACATAGTAAGTAATGTTCGTGAGAACTTACATTATCTCGATGTGAGTATATTTAATCACATTTTGAGTGGCAGGAAGACGATGCTTAAGCTAAAGAAATATTTTAAAAAATATTGGCTATTATTTGTATTAGCCATCGTTTGTATATTTGGACAGGCCTATACTGAATTAACACTTCCTGATTATATGTCTGATATCGTATCTAGCGGTATTCAGGCAGGAGGGTTTGATTCAGCTGTGTCTCCTGTATTAAGCGAAGAGACATATAATCATTTATTATTATTTGTATCTTCAAAAGATCAAAAAGTATTAGAAAATGCGTATAAGAAGACTCTCGCAAAAGATGTGGACAAGTCTTATTATAAGACATTCAAGAAAGCAAAAAATCAGACTTTATATATCTTAAAGAAAGATGTAGATGAAGAAAAACTCAATAAAGTATTAACTAAGCCAATGTTGATTGTTTATTCTATGAATAAAATGAAACCTGGTACAAAGCAGTATAAGTCATTTGAAACAAAGATTGATTCAGCTATTAATTCTGCTAAGGAAGGGTATCAAAAAGGCTTAGATGGCTATAATAAAGGTTTAGAACAGTATAATGCTGGTATGGCTAAGTACAATCAGGGTGTGAAGCAGTATGAACAGATGCAGACTGCTATTAAGCAATATGATAGTGCATTAAATGCACTAAACACTCAATTTGGTTCATATGAAAAGGCCAAAGAAATGCAGAACACTTTAACTGCACAATATAATGCATTACCTGAGGGTGACGCAAAAACAAAGCTTCAGGCTCAATTAGCTGGTATTTCTCAGGCAGTTGCTGGTTATGAAAAACTCAATGCTTCAGCAGGTCAGATGGCACAAATGAAGAGCCAGTCTTCAACAATCAAGAAACAGCTTGATCAGGCTAAAGAAAAAGTCACTTCTGCAAAACCTCAATTAGATGAATCTAAGAAGAAACTAGATGACGCAAAAGCACAGATTAATGCCATGGAAACACATTTAAACAATGGAGATATTTATTATTTCATTGGTTCAATGGGTGAAGATGAACGTAATAAGATGTTTGAAAGCGTCGATAAGCAGATGAAGACTATGGGTGAATCTACAATGAAGATTGCAGCTGGTGAAGGTGTTAAAGCGGAATATAAGAAGCTTGGCGCTGATGTCAATAAAGTACAAAACCAGTATATTGCTCATAAAGGTATTCAGATGTTAGCTATTGCCTTACTTGGTGCTGTGGCTTCTATCTGTGTTGCATTCTTAGCATCAAAACTTGGTGCATCAGTGGCAAGAGACTTACGTTTAGCTGTATTTAAGAAGGTTGAAAGCTTCTCTAATACTGAATTCAATAAGTTCTCTACAGCCTCTTTAATTACTCGTAGTACAAACGATATCGTTCAGATCCAGATGGTTCTTGTGATAATCGTAAGAATGTGTATGCTTGCGCCGATTAATGGTATTGGTGGTATTATGAAAGCTGTCAAGAACTCACCATCCATGACATGGATGATCTTCCTAGTTGTCATTATTATATTTGGAGTACTTGGTGTGACTTTCTCTATCGCAATGCCTAAATTCAAGATTATCCAACAATTAATTGATAAATTAAACTTAGCTATGAGAGAAAACTTATCAGGTATTCTTGTTATTCGTGCATTTGGAAATGAAGAAGAATCTGAAAAACGTTTTGATCAGGCAAACAAGGATTTAACGGGGACAAATTTATTTGTTAATAGAGTGATGGTTTCATTAATGCCTATCATGATGTTTATTATGCAGGGTATGACTTTACTTATTATCTACTTTGGCGCAAAGCAAGTTGATTTAGGTAATATTGCGATTGGTGAAATGATGGCCTTCTTACAGTATGCCATGATTATCGTTATGAGTTTCTTAATGGTCGCAATGATTGCAGTTATGTTACCTCGTGCAAGTGTAGCCGCAAACCGTGTAGCTGAAGTATTAAATACTGAACCTACAATTGAAAACCCAGAACAGATCACTTCTTTTGATGAAGAGAAGAAAGGTCTTGTGGAATTCAAACATGTATCATTTAAGTATCCTGGTGCTGATGAACCAGTCTTAACTGATATTGACTTTACAGCCCGTCCTGGTGAAACAACAGCCTTTATTGGTTCAACAGGTTCAGGTAAATCAACACTTATTAACCTAATTCCTCGTTTTTACGATGTCACTGAAGGTGAAGTGATGGTAGATGGTGTGGATGTAAGACATGTTTCTATGCATGATTTAAGAGACCGTATTGGTGTAGTACCTCAGAAGGGATTATTATTCTCAGGTACAATTGAATCAAATATTAAATATGGTGCCCCTGATTTATCTGATGAAGAATTGGCTGAAGTGATTGATGTTGCGCAGGCAAAAGAATTCATTGAAACAAAACCATTAGGTGTTAAAGAGCCTATTTCTCAGGGTGGTACAAACGTATCAGGTGGACAGAAACAGCGTCTCGCAATTGCAAGAGCACTTGCGAAAAATCCTGAAATTCTTATCTTTGATGACAGCTTCTCAGCACTTGATTTCAAGACTGATGCCACACTTAGAAAACGTCTTGGAGAAATGACTGCCAAGACTCATAACACTGTCTTAATCGTTGGACAGCGTATTGCATCTATCATGCATGCTGATCAGATCATCGTACTTGATGAAGGTAAGATTGTAGGAAAAGGCACTCATGAACAATTAATGAAAACATGTTCTGTCTATCAGGAAATCGCCTTATCTCAGTTATCAAAGGAGGAATTGGACAATGAATAAAAATCGTCGCGCTCCAATGGGTATGGGCAGAGGCCGTGGTAATAATGAAAAAGCTAAGGATTTAGGTGGTACATTAAAGAAGTTACTCGCATACTTAAAACCATATCATTTTAAAATTTGTATGGTTATGGTATTCGCGGTATGTTCTACTGTTTTTAATATTATAGGTCCTAAGGTTCTTGCAAAAGCAACAGATAAATTATCAGAAGGTATCATGGCGAAAGTAGCCAATACTGGTGGTATTGATTTTAATTATATCGTCAAGATCTTATTGATTCTTGTCGTATTATATGCAGCTAGTTCTCTATTTAGTTATATTATGAGCTGGATTATCTCTGGTGTATCACAGGATGCAGCCTTCTCACTTAGAAAAGATATTTCTGAAAAGATGAACCGTTTACCACTTTCTTATTTTGATAAGCATACAAGTGGTGATATTCTTTCTCGTGTCACTAATGATATTGATACAATCGCTCAGTCACTTAACCAGTCTTTGTCTACACTTATTTCTAATGTAGTTACTCTTGTAGGTATCTTTATTATGATGCTTACAATCAGCTGGCAGATGACTTTAATTGCAGTTATTGTATTACCTGTATCAATGACCTTAATGCGTTTAGTCATGAAGCATTCACAGAAATACTTCACTCAGCAGCAGAACTCACTTGGTGATGTCAATGCTCATATTGAAGAAATGTATGGTGGACATCAGGTAGTCAAAGCGTTTAATGGTGAAGAAAAATCTGTAGAACAGTTTGAACAATACAATGAATCACTTTATACATCTGCATGGAAATCACAATTTTTTGGATCACTTATGATGCCAATTAGTAACTTTATCGGTAATATCGGTTATGTAGGTGTTTGTATTATCGGTGGTATTCTAGCAGGTTCTAAAACAATCACTATTGGTGATATCCAGGCATTTATCCAGTATGTTAGACAGTTCAACCAGCCAATCTCACAGATTGCTCAGGCGGCTAACTTATTACAAAGTACGGGTGCAGCTGCAGAACGTGTCTTTGAATTCTTAGAGGAAGAAGAACTTACAGAAGACTCAGCCACTCTTACAACTGAAGAAGTACAGAATATGAAGGGTGCTGTCACTTTTGCGGATGTTCACTTTGGTTATAATCCAGATAAGATCATCATCAATGACTTTTCACTCCATGTTCATGCAGGTCAGAAGGTAGCTATTGTTGGTCCGACTGGTGCAGGTAAAACAACTATTATTAAATTGTTGATGCGTTTCTATGAACTCAATGGTGGTTCTATCATGATTGATGGTGAAGATATCACGCAAATGAAACGTAGTGATCTTCGTTCATTATTTGGCATGGTATTACAGGATACATGGTTATTTAATGGTACTATCATGGATAACTTGAAATATGGTCGATTAGATGCCACTGATGAAGAAGTAAAAAAAGCATGCGTGAATGCGCATGTAGATCACTTTATTCATACATTATCTGATGGCTATAACACTATGATCAATGAAGAATCTTCTAATATCAGTGCAGGTCAGAAGCAGTTATTGACTATTGCCCGTGCTTTCTTGAAGGATCCTAAGATTTTGATTCTTGATGAAGCTACATCTTCAGTTGATACAAGAACAGAAGTATTAATTCAGCAGGGAATGGATGAGTTAATGAAGAATAGAACATCATTTGTTATTGCGCATCGTCTTTCTACTATTAGAGATGCAGATACAATCATTGTTATGCGTGATGGTGATATTGTAGAAATCGGTAATCATGAAGGATTACTTAAAGAAAATGGTTTCTATGCAACACTTTATCGTTCACAATTTGAAAATGGACAGTAAAAAGCTTGATAGTCACTTGACTATCAAGTCTTTTTTGTATAAGATACAAAAAATATTTTGAAAGGAGGAGAACATGTCATGAGATTAAGACAAGCAGTTATAGGTGATATAGAAGCTATCTCTCATATAGAGTCTCTTTGTTTTCCTGAAGCTGAAGCAGCGACTTATGAGCAGTTTAAAGAACGCTTTAATGCCTTCTCAGAGAACTTTCTTGTATTAGAAGACAAAGATGTTATTGGCTTTATTAATGGGAATACATCGAATATTAAAGGCTTACCAGATGCATTCTATGAAGATGCTTCATTACATGATCCTAGTGGTGATTATATGACAGTCTTTGGCTTAGATGTACATCCTGATTATCAGCATCAAGGCTTAGCGCATACGCTTATGAATGGTTATATCACTCTTGCGAAGGAGCGAAATAAAAAAGGAATCTTCCTTACTTGTAAAGATCACTTGATTGGCTTTTATGAAAGTTTTGGCTATAAGCATCTAGGTGTCTCTTCTTCTACGCATGGAGAAGCAAAATGGAATGATATGTATATGGAGATATGAATGTAGAAGTGATTAATGTAGGAACTGAACTTCTTCTTGGTGAAATCATCAACACAGAAGCTCCGGTACTCTTTAAGATGTGTAAAGAATTAGGATTTGATATTTATCATCAGACGACTGTAGGTGATAATCCACAACGTTTATTAGAATGTCTCGATATTGCATTTAAAAGAGGGGCGGATTGTGTCATCACTACTGCAGGACTTGGTCCAACGCAGGATGATTTAACGAAGGAACTCTCAGCAGAATATCTAGGACTAGAACTTGTCTATAACGAAGAAGAAGCTCGTAAGGTGGATGAAAAATGTCGCTTTGTGACAGGCCTCGATGTTGTTTCTGACAACAACTTTAAACAGGCTTATTTCCCAGAAAATGCTTATATATTAGAGAATGATATAGGAACAGCTAATGGCTGTGTAATGAGCAAAGATGAAAAAATGATCATCAACCTTCCTGGTCCACCTAAGGAATTCAATTATGTCGTAGAACATTCTTTAAAACCTTTTCTCGAACAATATCGCCAGGAACAGATCTATACAGAAGACTTTCTAGTGATGGGTATTGGGGAAAGTATGATTGATGAAAAACTGACAGAAACCCAATATAAACAGACAGATGTCACTCTTGCAATGTATGCAGGAGAAGGCTATGTGAGAGTACGCATAGCGACTAAAGCCAAAACAAAAGAAGAAGCTTATCAACATATGACCCCAATGAGGAATGAAATAGAAACACTATTAAAAGGTTATCTGATTCCAGGAGGTTCTATAGAAAAAGCCCTCAAAGACATCATGGTCCCTATTCAATTCATAGGGGATATAGATGTCCCCGCATGGTTTAAGCCTTATGTGAAAGAGGATGCTGACTTAGTTATTTATTCTAAGGTGGAGCATGTCTCTTTAGGTGATCAGGTCACTATCCATGTGAATAACGATAAAGGATTTACAGATGGGATGTTGAAGGATTATCATCTCTCAATGAATCGTTTGACAAGCAAACTACAGCTTTATCTTTATCGTTATTTAAAAAACAGTTTACCCATGTAGTGGATAAACTGTTTGAATCGCTTCTATGACATGAAGAAAGATGTCATGAAGATTAGAAATATCAACAAGCACATCTCCGCACTCTAATGAGTGATTTGCATCACGATAGAGAATAAGTGGAATATGCGCTTCATCACATGCACATTGAATGAGATTCGTTTTGGCCCATGAATCATTTGTACCATGGAAGGCAATACCATTTAAGCTATACTTGAAAGTTGCAACAAGTGGTGTGAAATAAATAGAATACGCATTCACATGATGTTCTTCATTAAAACGTGCACTAATGGCAGTACCAATACTTTTTGATACAAATAAGATTTCATCATAAGTGGAAAATGGAATATTTTTAAGAATTTCTTCAGTCTGCGCATAACCAATATCTTCAGCCTGCTTAATTAATTCATCTTTATCTTTCATATGAGGAAAGTGTTTATAGTTCACTTCAATGATCTCATAGCCATAGGCTGATAAACATTTTTTAGAGTAGTAGAGGAGTGGTTTATCACAATGATAACCAATTCCAGGAAATAGAACTGCTAGTTTTTTCATCAAATCACCTCGTGTGATTTGATTATAGCACTTATTCACATAATTTCATTGATTTAACGATAGTTTTATGTTTTACATAATGTTCTTTATCCTCTATAATATAGTTGTATTTTAATGAAAGAAAGGATGAACATAAATGGCAGGAGTCGTTGTTGTTGGAAGCCAGTGGGGCGACGAAGGAAAAGGAAAGGTTACAGATTATCTAGCACAGCAGGCAGATGTAGTAGTGAGATATTCTGGAGGTAATAATGCAGGTCATACTATTAAATTTAATGGCCAGAAATTTGCCTTAAGACTTATTCCTAGCGGAATCTTTACAACTGGTGAAGTTGTATTAGGTAACGGAATGGTTATCAATCCTAAAGCTTTACTTGAAGAAATGAAGTATTTAAATGATGCAGGTATCAAGACTGATAAGATGCACATCTCAGATCGTGCACATGTCACTTTACCTTATCATATTGAAATTGACGAATTAGAAGAAGAAATGCGTGGTGCTGCAAGTATCGGTACAACTAAGAAAGGTATTGGACCTACTTATGTAGATAAATATGACCGCATCGGTATTCGTGTTGGTGAATTCATTAATGAACCATTATTTAAGAAGAGACTTGAAGAAACATTAGCATTCAAGAAGAAACAGTATCCTGGATTACAGTGTACTGCAGAAGAAATCTTTGAAGAATATAAGGAATATGCTAAAGTAATCAAACCTATGGTTTGTGATACTGGTATTTTATTAGATGAAGCATTCCAGGCAAAGAAGAAGATTTTATTTGAAGGTGCCCAGGGTACTATGCTTGATATTGATTATGGTACTTATCCATATGTAACAAGTTCTCACCCAGGTGCTAATGGTGTATCATCTGGTGCAAGCATTGGTCCTCTTTATTTAACTGATGTAGTAGGTGTTATTAAGTCTTATACTACTCGTGTTGGTTCTGGTGCTTTCCCTACTGAAATTGAAGGTGAATTAGGTGATTATATCAGAAATGCAGGTCATGAATTTGGTACAGTAACTAAGAGACCTAGAAGAATTGGATGGTTCGATGCAGTTGTCGTTAACCAGTCAAGAAGAATGGCTTCATTAACTGGATGTTCATTAATGTTGTTAGATGTATTAAGTGGTTTAGATACTATTAAGATTTGTACTGCTTACATGTTAGATGGTAAAGAAATCCATGGTTTACCTTCTACAATTGAAGAATTAGCAAGAGTAGAACCAGTTTATGTAGAATTACCAGGCTGGAAGGAAGATATCACAAATGTCACTTCATTTGAAGAACTTCCTGTTAATGCTCAGAACTATATCAAGAAGATTGAAGAACTTATTCACTGCCCAGTGATTATGTTCTCAGTTGGACCTGATCGTACTCAGACAATTGTGCTTAAGGAAGTATTTTAATAAATAAATAGTAAAGGAGAACTTATGAAGAGAGAATTAGTACTGGTTATTGATTTTGGTGGCCAATACAATCAGCTCGTAGCGCGTAGAGTTCGTGAAAGCAACGTATATTGTGAAATCTATTCTTATAAGGTTGCTATGCAGAAAATCAAAGAACTCAACCCTAAGGGAATCATCTTAACTGGTGGTCCTAATAGCTGCTATGAAGAAGGAGCTGCAACATGCGAAAAAGAACTTTTCGAATGTGGTGTTCCAGTGCTTGGCTTATGTTATGGTGCTCAGCTAATGCAGTATGTATTAGGTGGTAATGTAGAAGCTGCACCTACTAGAGAATATGGAAAGACTGAAATCGTAGTTGATACAACTTCACCATTATTCTCAAATGTATCTGAAAAGACAGTATGCTGGATGAGTCATAATGACTATATTTCAGCTTTAGCTCCTGGTTTCAAATCTGTAGCACATTCTGATGAATGTCCAGTTGCAGCATGTGAAAACAGAGAAAAGAACCTTTATGGTATTCAGTTCCATCCAGAAGTATTACATACAGCAGAAGGTAAGAAGATGTTAAGAAACTTCGTAATCGATGTATGTGGATGTTCTGGTGACTGGAAGATGGATTCTTTCGTAGAAGAATCTATTAAAGCAATCAGAGAAAAAGTTGGCGATGGTAAAGTATTATGTGCTTTATCTGGAGGTGTTGACTCTTCTGTTGCAGCAGTCTTATTATCTAAGGCTATTGGAAATCAGTTAACTTGTGTATTTGTAGATCATGGTTTACTTCGTAAAAACGAAGGTGATGAAGTTGAAGCTGTATTTGGTAAAGATGGCAGCTATGACTTAAACTTCATCAGAGTCAATGCACAGGAAAGATACTATTCTAAGCTTAAGGGTGTAACTGAACCTGAAAGCAAGAGAAAAATCATCGGTGAAGAATTCATCAGAGTCTTTGAAGAAGAAGCAAAGAAGATTGGTGCCGTTGATTTCTTAGTACAGGGTACTATTTATCCAGATGTTGTAGAAAGCGGTCTTGGAGGAGAATCTGCAGTCATCAAGTCTCACCATAATGTTGGTGGATTACCTGATTGTGTAGATTTCAAAGAAATCATTGAACCATTAAGAGACTTATTCAAGGATGAAGTAAGAAAAGTTGGTCTTGAACTTGGTATTCCAGAATATTTAGTATTCAGACAGCCATTCCCAGGACCAGGTCTTGGTATTAGAATTATTGGTGAAGTCACTGCAGAAAAGGTACGTATGGTACAGGATGCAGATGCGATTTATAGAGAAGAAATTGCGAAGGCTGGATTAGATCGTTCTATCGGTCAGTATTTTGCAGCATTAACTAATATGCAGTCAGTAGGTGTTATGGGTGATGAAAGAACTTATGACTATGCTGTTGCCTTAAGAGCTGTTAATACTGTTGATTTCATGACTGCAGAAGCAGCTGAAATCCCTTATGAAGTATTAAATAAGACTATGAATAGAATCATCAATGAAGTACGTGGTGTGAATAGAGTAATGTATGATATTACTTCTAAGCCACCTGGAACTATTGAGTTTGAATAGTCGGAGCTAAGCCGCAAAGCCCGTAAACACAAGGGTTTGGCGGCTTTTTCTCTTTATCATTGCATTACGATTGCATTTTTCTATTCAACCTCTTTATGATATGCTGCGGTGTGCTGATTGCTTGTGTAATCTGCAATGCTGTGTGAAGCGGGTGTGTATGTCAGCACGCCCGTTAATTTATTGGCAACTTCAAGATTGCTGTTCGGGTACAAATGCCCGTATGTTCCTAAAGTGGTCTGTATCTTCTCATGCCCTAAACGCTCTTTAATCAAAAGCGGGTTTTCTCCCATGCTGATTAAAAGGGAAGCGTGGGAATGTCTTAACGCATGGATTTTGATACGGTGTACGCCTGCAAGCCCGGCTAGTTTTTCTAAGGCTCTTGGAAGTGTGTGCTTACTGGTAGGAATACCGTTGTAGCTCAACACCAGATCGCAGTCTTTCAAAACTTTCTGCTGAACCTCATGCCACGCCTGCAATTCTTTTAAGGTGTCCGTGTCAATATAGATTGTGCGGACGCTTGCCTGCGTCTTTGGTTCAACAAACTTGTAGTCGTCCATTGACTTATAGTACAGGGTCTTTGTTATGCTTAAAAGCCCTGTTTCAAAATCAATGTCAGACCATTGCAGGGCGGCGGCTTCGCCAATCCGTAAGCCTGTCATAAACAGTACCCAAAAGGAAATGAAAAGGTAGTGTTCGTAATAATCGCCCTTATAGAGCAGGGAAATCACTTTCTGAAATTCTTCCAACGTCCAGAAGTCAACCTTTGTCTTTTTGCTTTTGATGTTGCCTATCATTCGGGACGGGTTCTTTTTCGCAATTCCCAGAACAATCGCCCGGTCAAATGCAATAGACAGCATACCCTGTACGACACGGATATAGTTGGGGCTAAATTCTTTCGCAAGCTCCAACTGCCAATTCTGCACGTTGATAGGTTCTATCTCGTCCGTTGCCATTTTGTAGAAGTATGCGAAATGCTTCTGAATGGTGGAACGGCGGTTCAAGTAGGTGCTTTCCTTTACCTGTGTTTTGTACCACGGGAGATAAGTTTCCTCAATGAACGTCTGGAAAGAAATTGTTTCCTTTTTGGCGGTCAGTTCTTCGGTGGAAGTGAGGACAAGTTTTGAATATTCTTCCCTTGCTTCCTTTTTTGTCTTAAAGCCGCTTCGGTATTTCTGTATCTGTTTACCTGTTATCGGATTGTAGCCTAAGTTTGCTCTAAAATAATATGTTCCGTTATCTGCTTTCTTAATTGGGTCTTTTGCCATAATCTCACTCCTTACATAGATGTGCAAGAAGTACATTCAGCCTGTCCGTCTGGAAATGTAATACCCAATAATTCCTCCACGGCTTCCCTCGGTACACGGTCTAATTTCCGGGACTGATAGTATGTATGTCCTTTGGAAATCATAAGTTTTTTTGCTTCCCGTATAATGTCAGCCGCAAAAGAAGTCCCATAACCCAGAGCAATTAAATCTTTTTTGGTTACGGTTATCATAGCCCTCCTTTCCTAGACCAGATAATGAAACCTCAATATCTTGTCTACGATCATAACAGATTTTCAGCAAAAATGCGCTATAAATTTTATTATTTTTCAAAAAAGTTGAGTAAGAAAGGCAAAACGGACGGCTTGGCAGCTCCACGGGACTTGCACCCCTCTCATTCTTATGAGTAGCCGTGTCATACGGGTGTATCATTATACCAATATGCGGGTCATGGCGGCGGCAGTTTCCTCTTGCCGCCTGCGGTGCGCTGAATAGTATCGCTCGCCCCTTTGCCGGGGTCTTGGCGTATCAGCCCGCAGGCTCGCCGCATATTGAACGTGTCCGATTGCCCTATGCTGCGCCGTGCGCTTTCTTTGTCAAAGTTCTTGGGGCTTGTCAGCCCGCAAAGGCACACCATGAAGATGTACTTTTGCGGAATGGCAGGAAACAGCGGGCGGCAAGCCCGCCCGTGCTATTATTCCTCTTTTGTGTCCTGCCCTTTAAGCTACATTAAAGGTCATAACCGTTATGATCAGCTTGGTTTCCAGTCGGCGGCGCAGTTCTTCGTCTACCCACGGGTGGGGGCTTCCTGCTTCGTCATACATGGTGCGTGTTGACAGTGCGGCAATGTAGCCCTCGTAATGCTTCAACACTGTGTTCATAGCGTCCACTCTCCCGGAAACAGCCGCCACAATCACGGGATAAGGAAGTAAGCCTTTACCGCCCTGTAAGTGCGGTGTGTTTGCAGTCGTTTCATTCATCAGCTTTTCCCTCCATATATTTTTTTAGTTCCTGCAAAGAGCTTGTCCGGCGGTAGGCTACCGTCCGGCGCACAAGGTTCAAGTGCGCTGCGATCTCCGGGTCGCTCATTCCTAAAAAATAATAAAGCAGGACGATTTCAAGCCTGTCCTGCGGCAAGGTCTTTAGTGCTTCGGCTAAAAGCCCGTCCGCAACGAAAATCTCAAAGCCTTTCGCTTCAAAACGGTATGTATCTTTGAAATACTCGTCCCATACGGCTAACTGTTGAAGTATCTCCTGCGGCAGCTCGGAGAGGGGTATCTCATGTTTCATAAGTACATTCAAGCGTCTGTGGTAGTCGCTGCTTTCGTTCTTCAAAATGCGTTTGCAGTATGTATCAAAGGTATGTTTCTTGTGTTCCTCTTTTGGGTCTGGCTTCATGCTGCCACCTCCCCATGCCTGCGAAAAAGTCCTGTGTCCTTTCCCGGTCTTATCATTACTACGCACTGGAAAGAAAATCTGGCAAACTTTTTGAGAAAAAAATTAAAAAAGTTTTCGACAAAGCATAAAAAAGCCCGGCTGCATTTTTTAATCAGTCGGGTGTTTTGAATGGGGCGTTGTCGTTGGTAAATCACTGTGTCCCCTGCAAAATGGGGAACGGTTTTTCTGGTGTGCCTGCTATAAAATATTTTTGTACGGATTGGCTGCACCTCCTTGATTTTTTCAAAGGGTTTTTACGCCCTTACAAATAAAAAATGGTACAGTACCCATATCACGTTTCTATCATGTTTGTATCGGGATTGTATCAAGTCTTTCTGCAAAGTATGACATTTTTATCCATTCTTTTCAAAAACTTTTCAAGCAGTTTGCCATTTTGGGCTTCCAGTGCGTAGTAAGTATAGGGGGAAGAATAGCAAGCATAGGGATTGAGTACGCAATCCCGTAAATTCCCATTCCCCGCCCTGCGGGACTTGTGGGAATTTTCTTATTGGGAAGTGTCCCAAACCCTCTGAAAAAACGGAAAGGAAGCGGAGCTATGGCAGAAAGAAAACGGGCTATCCAGTTAAAGTTTTATGTGACGGAGCAGGAACGCACATTGATTGAGGAAAAAATGAAGCTGCTGCAAACGGACAACATGGGGGCGTACCTGCGGAAAATGGCGATTGACGGCTACATCATACAGTTAGACTATTCCGCAATCAAGGAGCAGACGGCAGAGATACAGAAAGTGGGCGTGAACGTGAACCAGATAGCAAAGCGTGTCAATTCCACCGGGAACGCCTATAAAGAGGACTTGGAAGAAATTAAGGGGGCATTGGAAAAGATATGGCAGTTACAAAGATACACCCTATCAAAACTACGCTGAATAAGGCAATAGATTATATCTGCAATCCCGATAAGACGGACGATAAGATTTTGATTTCCTCTTATGGCTGCTCTTATGAAACGGCAGACATAGAATTTGCTTTCACGCTCTCAAAGGCAAGGGATAAGGGGGACAACCTTGGACACCATTTGATACAGTCCTTTGCGCCGGGGGAAGTCAGCTATGAGGAAGCGCACCGCATAGGAAAGGAGCTTGCGGACAAGGTTCTTGGCGGCAAATATGAGTATGTATTGACTACCCATATTGACAAGGGGCATATCCATAACCACATCATATTCTGCTCGGTTGATTTTGTGACGCACCGCAAGTATGTTTCCAACAAGAAAAGCTATTACCAGATAAGGAATGAGAGTGACAGGCTTTGCAAGGAACACGGATTATCAGTCGTCACGCCGGGGCAGGACAAGGGAAAGAAATATGCAGAGTGGGACGCAGAACGGAAAGGCACAAGTTGGAAAGCAAAGCTGAAAGCTGTGATTGACGACACTATCCCCAAAGCGAAAGATTTTGAAGATTTCCTGCGGCTCATGGAAGCGGCAGGCTATGAGATCAAGCGGGGGAAGTACGTTTCATTCCGTGCGCTGGGGCAGGAACGTTTTACACGCTCTAAGACACTAGGGGAAGCCTACACGGTGGAAGCCATAACGGAGAGGATTGCCGGGACATACCGGGCGAAGCCGAAAGCGTTAAGGCAGGAAAAAGCGGGTATCTCCATGCTGATTGACATTCAGAACAGTATCAAGGCAGCGGAAAGCAAAGGCTACGAACAGTGGGCGAAAATACACAATCTGAAACAGGCGGCAAAGACTTTGAATTTCCTCACGGAGCATGACATTTCAGAGTATGAACAGTTGCAGGCGGTTCTTGATGAAGTGCATACGGAGAGCGAACAGACCGCCGCCACGCTGAAAGGCTTGGAAAAGAGGTTGTCCGACATATCCCTTTTGATGAAAAACATATCCGCATATCAACAGACAAAGGCGGTCTATGCGGAATACAAAAAGGCAAAGGACAAAGAAAAATTCCTGCGGGGGAAAGAAAGCAGTATCATCATTCACGAAGCAGCCGCTAAGACGTTGCAGGCGGCAAGGAACGGCGGGAAGCTGCCCGACTTCAAGAAGCTGCACACGGAGTATAAGGAGCTGACAGAGAAGAAGGATAAGCTGTATCAAGAGTACGGAAAGCTAAAAAAGAAAGTGAAACAGTATGATATGATTAAGCAGAACGTAGACAGCATTTTGCGGCAGGCGAAGCAGCCGGAGCGGGACAGGCAGACAGAGAGGTAATGCGGACAGTTAGGACGGCGTGTAAGGCGTTTTAAGGGCGTTTTGTAACGCAGGCAGGGGATTAACCATTGCCGCCCGGAAAGGGCTTCTAAGCGTCCACAAGAGCAGAAAAAGACACCGGGAAATGACGGTCTATCAATCGTCATTTCCCGGTGTTTATGCACTGAATTTATAGCCGACACCTAACACGGTTTTTATATAGGTCGGGTTCTTGCTGTCCGGCTCTATTTTTTTCCGTAGGTTATAAATCACGTTGACAACGCTTGAATGGCAGCTCTCGCTATCCATGTTCCAAACAGCTTCAAATATCTGCGTTTGCGTGAACACAATTCCTGGATTGGAAGCAAGGAATATAAGGGTACTGTATTCAAGGCGGGTAAGGTGTATCTCTTTTCCATTCTGAAATACCCGATGTTGATGTAATCTTATTTCCAGTTCCGAAAAAGTGAGTATTTGAGAGTATGGCGGCTGTATAGTTTCCAACTGTAAGTTATTAGCAAGGGTGGCTATAACTTTTTCAACTGCCTTTTCTTCTTTATCATCAAATGTAAGTATAATTATTTTTCCTATGTTGCCACCTCCTAATTTTCAGCTTTTTTCTGTTGCTTAGATAGTTTTATTACGCTTCATTAGAAAGGTGTTCAGTTTTTTTATTAAACATATGGCGTACTTTATCTATTCGGCTATTGGGGCGGCGTGATTGAATAACTGGTTCACAAGCAGCAGCTTGATAGCCTTTTAATTCTGTCAAACAAACTGCTTGCCCATTTGTATATAGAGTTAAAGCATTACGGTATGCACTAATACAACGTACAGGAATATGTCCCGTAAAAATGACTTCATCATTTTTCGGTTGGCTTGTTTCAATAATTGCACAGTATTGTGGTGCGTCGTTATATGCACGGGAAAGATATTCCTGCGGTGTAAAAAGAGTAAACGAAAGATACGGCTCTAATAATTGCGTTCCAGTTTTTTTCAATACTTGTTCCAGTACAATAGGGGCAAGGAAGCGAAAATCTGCGGGAGTGCTGACAGGGCTGTAATAAACACCATATTCAAAACAAATTTTACAATCTGTTACTTTCCAGCCATACAATCCCTGCTCCAATCCATAATCAATACCGTCCATTACTGCATTTTGGAAACTTTGGTTTAAGTAACCGAGGGAAACTTTGCTTTCGTACTGTATTCCGCTGCCTATTGGAAGCGGAGTTACCGATAAGCCAATCGACGCCCAAAAAGGATTTGGCGGCACTTCAATATGAATCGTATAATCTGCCTTTTGTAATGGCTTTTCCAGATAAATAACCGTAGGCTCTTTGACGTTTATGTCTATATGGTATTTTTCAGTCAGCAGAGAACAGATAACTTCTAACTGCACCGTTCCTAAAAAAGAAATGATGATTTCATGTGTTATCGTATCAACATAATAACGTAAAAGGGGATCTGTATCTGCAATTTCTGTAAGAGCGTCCAATAAATACTCTCTTTGTTCTGGTTTTATCGGTTCAATCATTGTCCGCAGCATGGGTACAGGATTGTCATTCCATGCGTTGCATGGCAACATTTTTTCGTTTCCCACAATATCATTCAATTTTAATATATCGTTAGGCAAAATAACAATATCTCCGGAACGGGCAATTTCCGTCTGTATCATTTCTCCATTTGAAGGAATATACATTTCAGTAAGTTTCATTTTCTTCTTTTCTGACAATATAATGGTATCCCGTAAGTGTAATGTTCCACTGTAAAGGCGTAAATAGGCTAATCTCTGCTTTCGGTCTGTATATTCAATTTTGAAAACACTTCCGCATAGTTCTGACTGGCTTTTATCCATTTCGGAACAAAAAATATCTGAAATGACTTCAATGAGCTGTTGTGTCCCTATGTTGTTTTTTGCACTTCCATGATATATTGGAAACAAAGAACCTTTCTGAACCCGTCCATATTCTTCCTGTTTTAATTCCTGTACCGTCAATGTTTCCCCTGCAATATACTTTTCTAAAAGTCTGTCATTTCCTGCAATTACAGCGTCCCATTTTTCTAAATCCGTGATATTTTCCAGTGATACTTCTGGAGTCAATGTTACATTCTGCATAATGATAATATCAGTCGAAAGTTTTTCTTTGATATTTTGATAAGTATTATGCAGGTTAATTCCGTACTGGTCTATCTTGTTTATAAAAATGATTGTTGGTATATTCATTTTTTGGAGTGCATGGAATAGTATCCGGGTTTGAGCCTGTACACCGTCTTTCGCAGAAATCACTAAAACTGCCCCGTCAAGAACAGACAAAGAACGATATACTTCTGTTAAAAAGTCCATATGTCCGGGAGTGTCTACAATATTGATTTTGTAGCCGTTCCAGTTGAAAGAAGTAACGGCTGCCTGAATGGTAATTCCACGCTGACGTTCCAAAAACATAGTGTCTGTCCTTGTCGTTCCCTTATCTACGCTACCTAATTCTAAAATCGCTCCACTTGTATAAAGCAGGCTTTCCGTTAAGGTCGTCTTTCCTGCGTCTACATGGGCGAGAATGCCGATATTGATTATTTTCATGTAATTGTCCTCCATTCAAAGCCCTAAAGGGCATAAAAATCCCCAGCAGTAAAATACTTTTACCACTGGGGATAATATATTTATGGACATATATACATGACAAACTGGCAGGCAGTAATAGTCAATTTAGATACGTCAAAATCTATAAAGTAAAAGTATTCTTAAATTGGGTACAAAAAACAAACCTCATTTTAAAGAGGCATTTTAAAATTCTTTGTTCCCACTATTTGATTATAGTTTTATTTAAGAATACCTTGCCGCATATTTTTTAACTCCCTTTTTAGGATATAAGTATTATAGCATATGAATTTGTAAAAAGAAAGAGCTAAAAAGAGAAATTCACGGAATAGTGTTAATTTCAACATAGTATACATCTGCTATGCAGAGTTAATATAAACAAAAAAGGGGAATAGCAATCCTCAGACTACTATCCCCCGGCATTTCATTTACTCCATATCTTCAGCAGGCAGAAACACAAACCTGGCAAATTCTTCCTCGGTCAGTTGCTTCAGCTTTCCCGCTGTACGCTCCGCAAGCTCCTGTATCTCTGTTTCCATGTAGGGCAGGGCGGCGGTCATTGCCGCCACCGTATCAGCCCTTGTTTTCCTCCTGTAACAGCAGATAAGGTTGGTTTCCTCAAATGTGAATGTATTCATGTGTCATACCTCCAATCCCTTGTTTTTGGTCTTTGCCGCCTGCTTTTTCGGGGCGGCTTTTACGGTTTCCCTGTCCTGTGCAAGCTGCGCCCGCAGGGACGGCTTTTTCTCTTTGCCGGACAGTTTTTCGATATGCGCCTTTATGTCGCCGCTGTCGAAGTGATCTCTGTTGTATTTCTCGTCCCATAGAACGCCACGCAGGGCGGCGGGGTCTTTGGGCTGTTCTTCAAAGCGCAGGAACTTCCCTAAGTCCGGGTCAGCGTCCCCGGTAATGCGTTTTTCGGCTTCCTGCATACGTTCTCCGTTCTCGTAGATCAGCTTGGTATCTCCGGCGGGTACGGAAACGTCCTTGACGTGTTCATAGTGTTTTTTATAGTCCAGTTCGTAGAGGTTGCCCGTTACCCTGCCTTTCTCAATGCCTGTCAGCTCCACGGCATAGGCAAGTATCTTGTCGCTTGTCTGCTCGGCGTAAAAGCAGAAAGTGTTATGTTCCCGTGAGCCTTTGATGAAAGTGTCACGTTCCCGCAAGCACCACGTCCCGGCGGGGCGGCATAACCAGAGCTGCTTTTTGTCCTCCGGGTTCGGGCTTTTCGCCGCCTGCTTCAAGGTCTTTATGTCTATGTCAAAATCAGACTGGAAATGCTCGGTGTGGGTCTGCATGATAGCTTTTAGGGACTTTAATATATCCACGTTCTCAAATTTCTGCATGGGGTCAGCTCCTTTCTAAGTCCTGTTTTTTGCTTTTCTCCGCTGCCTTTTTCGGGGCAGATTTCAAGGCTTCCTTGTCCTGTGCAAGCTGCGCCCGTATAGAGGTTTTTTTCTCTGTCTTGACGGCTGTACGGGCTTCCTTTTGTATCTCTGTGGGGCTTTTCCCGGATAAGGGGCGTATGCAGGGTAAGCGGTCAGCAACATAAATAGCGTTGTCGTTTAGCTGCCTTTGCCACGCCCCGGCTTTGGGCGACCAACGGAAGCCGTTTTCCTTTAAGGTTTCACGGGTCTTTTCGTCCGGCTTTTCCTCAAAGAAGATTTGCAGGCGGTTGTCCTCCCGGTTGGCTTCCACTTTGCCGCCGTCAAATTCCCACCCGGCGTAGGCGGTTTCCTGCTTTTTTGTCAGCTCCGCAATGCGTCCCTTTACCCGGCGTATCTCTGCGTTGTTGTTCGATAAAGCCCATGAGGGGTAGGGTCTATCATCTATATGCCACTGTGACGACATTTCCGCTTTCATCTTTTCGATACTTTCAGCGGAAAGGTTGGGGCAGCCGTCAAGGGTCTTGTGCTTTCGGTAGTAGGCGTTTATGGCTTTCATGGTGTCCTGTGCCGCTTGCAGTTTTTCCAGTTTGGCTTCCAGTTTTTGTACTGCCTGCGGGTCGTCTGCGCTGATACCGCCCATGCCCGTACTGCGTATCTTGTCAAGCAACTTATGTATCCTAAGGCAAGAATAATTATGTCCATAGGAAGCTCAATAAATGTGGAGACAAAATCTATAGGATCAGGAGGATACTTTCGGAGAATCTTCAATCCAAATGCACAAATAACAAGAAGCGTTGGCATAATAATATTTAAGTTGTCTACCGTGAAGAAATTTTCTATAGTATCTTGCATTTATTCCCCTCCCCTCGTATATTATGCTAATAATAACACAAAAAGAGAAGAAAAACTACTATTGGATTAGAGATATTGAGGAACATTAAATTCTAGGAATGACAAAATTGAATGTACTCCATTGCATTTTTATTGCATTATTTTTCTTTTTTATAGTGGTTTATAGGTTCTAATGTTTTTTGAAAATGCCTTAAAATCAACGATTTTTGCTTATAACCTGTACTGTCGGTCTGGAGTTTGAATAAACCATTGGAAGAAGCGAGAATATCGCTTCTTTTTTAAATATAAAAATTGAAATAGTATATTACTATT
>OFMM01000527.1_pt1 | contig 24603 bp, 19 predicted proteins | sample 1541811 | NCBI WGS metagenome assembly OFMM01 (sample SAMN04209246, study PRJEB22552) | human gut metagenome | biome: gut; material: feces | host: Homo sapiens | place: USA: Oklahoma
AAGGGGTTCGCCAGGGGCTCGGTTTGCGGGCTGCGATATGGCAGAACTTTTACATGAGTGACGTTACCTCAGCGTCTACAGCGGAACATAATAATCGTCCCGGAATCCCTTAAACCTTGGTTGGCGCAAGCTTCCCGCGCTGGTACGCTCCATATAAGTGACGGTGCATACGGGTGGATTTTGATACCAAACAGCGTTCTCATTTCCTGCTGGCAGAGATGGAAAAGGGCAGACATGTGTCGTAGGGTAGCGCTTAACGGCTTCTCGAGAGACACCCAGAGCGGCATGCCCCTGATAGCGCGGCGGAACATCTATGCTGCCCAAGACGATGCTGGTGGTATGCAAGCTCTTTTCAATATAACCACAAGCGAGGAAATCTTCATCTAAGAGATTTTTTACTTTTATCCAATCTCTTGAGCGCTTGCCCATGCGGTAAGCGCTGCTTTTTTCTTTTTGGACGATTCCTTCCAGACCCTGTTCAGCGGTTAACCGAAGCAAAGCGTTTGCGCTTCCTGGAACTACTCGGGATATCGCAAAATTCTCCTCATCATGTGCGATTTCAGACAGAATTTCTTTGCGAATGTACAGTGGTTTAGCGGTCAGATCCTCACCATTCAAATACAGGATGTCAAAGGCCGCATAGCTGGCTGGTTGCTGGCGAGACAGCAGGCGGATACGCACGGAATCCGTCATCATGCTGCGCGCTTGGAGCGCTTCAAAGTCCGGCTTACCTTGCGCACCGGTGATGATAAGTTCTCCATCCAGTATGCAGGTACCTGCAACGTATTTGTGCAGGCGTGTGAGCTCAGGAAACCCGGATAGTAATCGCACATTTCGCTTGTTTCGAAGGTCGGTTCCCTCCGCCGACAGGTAGGCAATGCAACGAATGCCGTCCAATTTGAGTTCGTTGAGCCATTCGCTGGACTCTATAGGTTGGCGGCGCTGTGCAAGCAGCATGGGTTGCGCGCCCCGTTCTTCAAACAGATCCATCAGTGCGCACCTGTTGGTTCAGGAACCTTCACCTGCGCGAGGCTCTTTTTCAATGCTTCCATGAGATCAGCGATGCCGCCTTGTGGTTCTGCTGCGGCGACAATTTCTTGCCCGTCGATCTTTCGCTGGATGGCGGCAATCAGCCGCTCTTCGTATTCATCGCGATATTTCTCCGGTGCATAGGGCGCGATCATGCTATGCACGAGCAGCCGGCCCATGTTCAGCTCATCTTCCGAAACCTCGGTCTTGCCCGAAGGACGGGGAAACGTGCGAATTTGTGCCTGATAAAAAAGCGTTTGCACGCGGATACCGTCCGGTTCGGGTATCAGCGCCAGCATATTTTGCCGGTTCCAGAGCACGCACTGTCCGATACCAATCACACCTTCATCCTGCATTGCAAGGCGAAGCAGCTCGTAGGCACGGTCGCTTCCGTCGGGTGCAGAAAGATAGGATTTATCGAAATATACCGGTGGGATGTACTCTAGCGGAGTGAATTGCAGGATGCGGATGCTGCGGTCGCGCGCAGTGCGCGTGCGTTCCAGCTCCTCCTCGGTAAGAGTGACATATCGTCCCTTGGCATATTCGTAACCCTTGATGATATCCGCAGATTCAACCTCGGCGCCATTGTCTTCACGTACCTTTTTTTGCCGGACGCGCACGCCATCATTTGTGAGTTGATGAAAGGAAATTCCTTTTTCCTGCACGGCGGGATAGAGCGAAATTGGAATGTGCACCATTCCAAAACTGATTGCCGTTTTTCTTGATGCCGCTGGCATGGATAACACCTCGTTTTTTTCTTAGTATATCCCAATAGACGGATTTCAATTTTGTCGCTGCTGTCCTTGACATATAATTCGTTTTGTGCTAAACTATAAGTTAAGTTCTGGATTTTATAGTTGAACAGTTTCGTAGAACGAGAAAATGAGGTGAAAAAATTGGGCCACTATGTTACACGCGAACATGTGATCGATTCTCAGACAAGAACACTTATCTCTTCCCGGTATCACACTATTACTAAAACTATAAATCGCGAATTGTGGAATAGTGTAAGCGATGAAGAGCATAGTTTTTATGTTGGATCATATGGGAGAAGGACAGCTATAGATACAAGCGATATTGATATTCTTATCGAGGTTCCGAACAATTTCTATGTCGCAAGCACAAATACGACTTATAATCCTCAGTCATATTTATTGCAAGTTGTAAAAAATGCAATACTAACTAGCTATCCCAGATCTAATGTGCGTGGAGATGGGCAAGTTGTGGTTATTGAATTTTCGGATGGTATGAAAGTTGAGATACTTCCAGCGATGAGGCAGACGGATAGATTTGGAAACATAACTTATACATATCCAGACACACATATGGGAGGTAATTGGTTAAGTACAAATCCAAAATTAGAACAAGAAGCTATGATGAAGCGGAATAATGATTCAAATGGTTTGCTTTTTGATACATGTAAACATATTCGATGGATCAGAGATGAATTTTTTTCATCTTACTATCTGTCTGGTATTGTAATTGATTCATTTGTTTATGCGGCAATTGGAGGATGGCACTGGTTAAAAGAAGATGAAAAGTCTGATGGTCAGCCCAAAGGTGCTTACGAACAAAGATTATTATTTTACTTTAATCAGATAACTTGGAGTGGTAATGTAAGCGATTTTTATCTTAAGGCTCCCGGAAGCGGCATGAGCGTAAATACTAAAAATAGTTTTGAGTGTTTAGATAAGGTTTTGAGGAAGATGGTGGAATAATGCAAGATATGAAAGAAGTTATAAAAACTCATATGATTGAAGCGGCTGGCAATGTGATATATACATACAATGCACATTGGAATATCGTAAATAGATTAAAAAAGCAGAATAAAACAATAAAAGTTGTACAAATTATTCTTACCGCACTATCGACTAGCGGTTTTTTGGGAGCAATTTTGTCGGGTATTTCACAATTAAGTTGGGTTGGAGGATTAACTTCTGCCATTGCATTGGGATTAAATTTATATACACTAAATTTTAATATTGAAGATGATATTTGCAAGCATACTGATGCGGCAAACGCACTATGGGAGGTTAGAGAAGCATATAAAGCCGCTATTACGGATATTGAGCTCCTTAGTATCGAGGAGGCTCGATCTAGGCGAGATGAGATGACAAAGATAGTTAGTCATATTAATAAGAGCTATCCAGGGACTGATGAAAAAAGTTTTTCAAAAGCACAAAAAGAGATGGATAAATATCAATTCAAACCTGGCGAAGCAGAAAGTTTATTAGTTATCGAAAGAGGAAAATGAAGAGCTAGAACGACAAAACAGAGATAAATAAGGTGGGGTGTGCGAAAAAGAAGCAATGCACTCCCCTTGAACACCCTCATCTGGCAATCGTAACTTGTATCATTATATGAGTGCAGACACACCAAGGAACTCCGATATTGATACAATGTCGGGGTTCTTATTTTTGCATCTTTTTTAGAGCTACGCTGCAATATCACGTCATATGAGTGCGTTTTTGCTTGCTTTATAGGCTGAATCTGCAAGTTTATATCGCTGCAATGCAAATTGGAAAATGATACTTTTCTTGATAGTTACTTAAACCGGTTTTTCAACTGCACAAGTAGCCTTTGAGTCCCTCAATTTGCACACCCCTCAGGCAAAAGCGAACATTGTGTTCGGATTATAACGTAACTCCGTACGGATTATTCTGTAACGCAGTACAAATGGCACATATCGGCGTTCGCGCAGCGAAGGCCACATCCGCCAATGTCTATTGACCGGTGAGGAAGTTGGCTACGGTGGGCAGTGTTCATATTTTCTGTAATTGCGCGAAGTGGGGCACGCAAAGATTTCCAGAGCCAGAGGTCTCAGCCTACGAACGGTCGCCACGTCAGCAGATTTGGCTTGCAGATCGTGTGCCTCACTCCTGCCAGAGAGATACACCTCCTACGCAAATAATAATTGCACCGCTGTACTGGACGCTCAGGGCACAGGCGCATCAGGCCGAGCAAGCTGGTATTTTTTTCGGTATTCACTGGCTGACAAGCCCACTAGTCTTTGGAAAGTAATGGCGAACAGCTTATAGCTGGAAAAGCCCACAGTTGTGGCGATTTCGTAGTTTCGCATTGGCGTGTTCCGCAGCAATCGCTTTGCCTCCTGAATGCGCAAGCCAGTCAGATATACGCTGAAGCTCATTTTGGTCTCCTTTTTGAACTGCCGTCCCCAGTATGCGGGGGACAGATAGAACATCTTTGCCATCTGCGCTACACTCAGCGGCTCGCGGAAGTGCTTTTCCATATAAGCGATTGCCGTTTCGATGATCGGGCTCATTATCGGAAACGCAGTGGAATCCACCTGCACCAGGGCACAAAAGCCACTGTGTATGGCGGAAAGGGACGGTTTTGCGTGGAGGAAATCCATGACCGGTGCAATTCGATCTGTCCGACGAGTGGAATGCAGCAGGCGCAGGAACATGTGCTGTACGATATCATAGAAAACATTTTCATGAACACGGGCGCTGCTGAGCAAATTCAGCGTCTGCGCGCCGATGTCCAGAATATCCGGCAAGCAGCCTCTTTCAGCGGCCAGACAAATATGCTCGATATGGTTGAGTAGGGCGTCAACATCCAGGGGTGCCGCATCCGCCTTCGGTTCCTTCAGGTGCAGCAGATGTATGCTCCCAGAATCATAAAGATAGGATACCGCCAGCCGAGCCTTTGCTGCGGCATAGACCAGATGTCCACTCTCAAGCGGATCCAGGGGGTCTGTGATCAGGACCGGCCCGCTGCACAACCCCTGGAGCGCATCCGTTGCCGCCAGCTTCGTCTGAATGGCGTCAGCGGGTATGGAGACTTCGACCAATCCGCCCACCAGCCCCAGATCGCCTAGCGTGTACAGCATATCGCTCCGAAACGCTTTCGAAAGCTCCGCCAGCAGAGCCCATCCCCGCTCCCGCGCCGGGCGCGCCAGCAATATGCGATAGCGTCGCCCCTCGCCGATGGGAATCCCCAGCAGCGCGCCCACCTGGCGAGCGAAGCCTTCCTCTATGCTGTTGGTCAGAAGGCTCTGGATGAGCCATGCACGCAGCACGCTGCCTGTCTCATTGAGCAATTGCACTGCGCACTCGCGCAGGCAGACCTCCTCCTGCTCCTGCTGGATGCTGTGCTGCGCCTTGAGCACGGCCGTCAGAATGGCCGAGGAATCCGCGGGCTTTTCCAGATAGTCAAACGCGCCGCAGCGGATGGCGCGGATCATGTATTCCGGATTGCTGTATCCGGTCAGGATGATCACCCGAAGGTGCGGCAGGATCTCGATCGCCTTTTCCAGAAAGGCGAATCCATCCATCTGCGGCATCTGAATGTCGGCGATGATGATATCCGGTGTGGATTTCGGCAGGCTACGCAGGGCCTCACGGGCGTTTGTCGCCTCGCCGCACACGGTGATCCCGTAGTCTTGCCAGCGGATGGAATGGCGGATCCCCTGGCGAATTAAAACCTCATCGTCCATAATGAACAGGCGCGTCATTCCTCACTCCTCCTCGTATCGCGCTGCCGGGGCACGCGACGTATGGGAAAAATCAGCATAAACAGACATTCGTGAGCGTTGCTGGTACAATAAAAGCGCGCATCTTCGCCAAAGCGCAGCGTAATGCGCTGGTACAGATTATTGAGCGCTTGTCCCCTGCATGATCCGCGTTCGGGGCCGTTCTGAATAAGGCGGTTGATGTAGACGGCGTCGGCGGGGCCGTTGTCCCACACGCTGTAGTGCAGCATGCCGTTCTGCGCGCGGATTTCGACGCGCACCTCGCCGTGCTCCAGATCGTGAATGCCGTGTTGCACGGCGTTCTCCACCAGCGGCTGGAGCAGCAGCGCGGGCACCTCCAGATCCTCCAGATTTTCCTGCACATCAAAGGCAAATTCCACCGTATTTTGAAAGCGAATTTTTAATATATCCATATAGCAGCGCACGTGTTCGATTTCCCGGGAGAGCGGCCAGACGCCGGATTTGTCCATGGAAAGGCCCAGGCGAAACAGGCGCGACAGGGAGGAAACCATTTTGCTGATTTCCTTCTGGTGGCGCATTTCACACATCCAGTGGATGTTGTCCAGCGTGTTGTAAAGAAAATGCGGATTCACCTGCGATTGCAGCGCGTTGAGCCGGGCCTCGATAAACAGCGTGTGGTTGCGCACGGCCTCGTCCATCAGGCGCTGCAGCTCATCAGACATCTGGTTCAGGCCCTGCGCGAGCATGCCCATTTCATCTCTGCGCCGCATGTCGAGGTGCGTGCCGAATTTGCCGCTGCCGATGGCCTCCATGGCGCTGCTGATCCGGCGCACGGGGCGCGTCAGCAGATGGGACAGCACGACGGATAGCGCCAGCCAGGTGGCAAACGCCAGAAGCAGCGCGTATTGCATCGTCTGAATGAGCGGTGTGCGCACGTCCAGGAGGTATTCGCGGTTGAGCGCCGTGCCCAGCCGCCAGTTCGAATGGGCGAGCTGGCGGATCTGCGAATGGGTTTTCGCATCGTCCCAGGCATTGCCGGTCTGCGAAAGAGGAAGGATCACGCTCCCCTGCTCGTCCAGCAGGACGTTGGTCACGAACGCGTCTGCCAGGGAAGAAGACAGCAGTTGCCCGATTTTGTCCGCGTACAGGTAGATCTTCACATATCCCCAATGCAGGCTGACCTGCTGCTCATCCCGCAGCAGGCGGCACAGGAACGGCTGCCCCTGCATGGCGCCCGATTCGTCCACGCCCCAGTAATACATGCCGCGCAGCGCGTCCGCGCGCTCCATATCCGCCGGGGTGAGACGCCCCTGCTTTCCCCAGTGCAGCGATTGCCCGTTGAGGGAGGAGACGTTTACAGAGGATACGTATTGGCTGCTGCCTGTGATGGTGAACAGCGCGTTCTGCGCGGTTTCCTTCATGGAGAACAGGACGCCGGCGGGATCGCGGCGATCCAGCGCCTCGACATAGTCCCGTATGGGGCGGTTGATGATGACGGAGAGGGAGATGTCGTGCGCGGAATCGAACGCCTGATCCAGCACTGCGGCCAGGTTCAGCGCGTTGTAGTGGCAGAATTCACGCGCCTGCCTGTCGGAATACTCCTGCACGTATGCTCCCAGCACGCCGTAAAGTATGCACAGGGAAAGCACACAGGTGAGCATGGATATCAACGTTATCTTGGTGCGAAGTCTCATAATATTTCCCCTCAGTCGTTTGCTGCTATTATAGCATATCTATTAGATGCTTGCAAGGAGGTGAAATTCTGATATTGGCATAATTCATGGATAGATGTATAATATGCGGATACTTTCCGGATGAATAGTGATGAAGAGAAACATAACAGCAAATATGAAGATAAAAATCGTTATAATATGGATTGGAATTTTGCGCAAATCTGTGTATTATATAGATATGACAAGCGCGAAAGGAGTGTGTCCCTTGGCAGCCAACGCAGTACGCAAGCGGGCCTTTATTCAGCGCACGCGTCTGAACAGAAACTGGGATCTGTATTTGTTGCTCCTGCTTCCCATTGCCTATTTTGCGGTCTTCAAGTATCAGCCGATGTATGGCCTGATCATCGCCTTCAAGAATTTTTCCGCGCGCAAGGGCATTCTGGGCAGCGCATGGGTGGGGCTGTACCATTTTGAGAACTTCTTTGCCAGCTACTATTTCCCCCTGTTCCTGAAAAACACGCTGCTGATCAGCCTGTACAGCATCTTTCTCGGCTTCCCCATGCCCATCCTGCTGGCCCTTTCGATCAACGAAATCGCCGCGCCGCGGATGAAGAAATGCGTGCAGACCATTGTATACATGCCGCACTTCCTTTCGGTGATTGTTACGTGTTCGCTGGTGATTCAGTTTCTTTCGCCCACGACGGGCATCATCAATAAGCTGATCGTGGCGCTGGGCGGCACGCCGCAGTATTTCATGGCGATGGAAAGCGCCTTCAAGTCCATCTATGTGCTGTCGGATGTGTGGAGCGGCATGGGCTGGAACGCGATCATTTATCTGGCGGCGCTGTCCGGCATCGACCCATCGCTGTATGAATCCGCGGAAATCGATGGCGCGAACCGCTGGCAGCGCATCCTGTACATCAACCTTCCGGGCATCCTGCCGACGGTCGTGATCACGCTGATCCTGCGCTCTGGCAGCGTAATGAACGTTGGATATGAGAAGATCCTGCTTCTGCAGAACGAGCTGAATTACAATTCCAGCGAGGTCATCTCGACGTATGTATACAACAAGGGCGTGCTTCAGGCACAGTATTCCTTTTCGACGGCGGTGGGCCTGTTCAACAACGCCATCAATTTCGTGGTGCTGACGCTGGTCAACCGCATGGCAAAAGCCGCCCAACAGGACACTTTGTGGTGAGGGGGATCGATATGGGCTTGCGCAAATTCGCGGCGCGCAGATCCTCGGCGGATGCGGTGTTTCTGCTGTGCAACGGGCTGTTCCTGGGCTTCATTTTGCTGATTGTGATCTATCCGGTGTGGTACGCGTTCATCGCCTCGTTTTCCGATCCGATGGCCGTATCGCGGGGCGAGCTCGTGCTCCTGCCGAGGGGATTCGATCTGTCCGCGTATGAAAAGGTCTTTGGATACGAGCGCGTTATGACGGGATACCGCAACACGATCGTATACACGCTGGCGGGCACCGTCGTGAATACGCTGATGGTCGCCATCACCGCCTATCCCCTGTCCAGGCGGGATCTGTGGGGCAGAAATGTGCTGACGAAGCTGTTTGTGTTCACGATGTACTTTTCCGGCGGGCTGATCCCCACATATCTGCTGGTGCGCAATGTGGGGCTGTACAACAGCATGTGGGCGCTGATCCTGCCATCGTGCGTCAGCATGTACAACGTCATCATCATGCGCTCGTATTTCAGCAATTCCCTGCCGTTTGAATTGCAGGAGGCGGCGATGATCGACGGATGCTCCAATGTGTCCATGCTGCTGCGCATTGTGCTGCCGTTGTCCACGCCCGTGCTCGCGGTCATCCTGCTATACCATGCGGTCGGCTACTGGAACATGTATTTCAGCGCGCTCATCTACCTTGCGGACGCGGACAAATATCCGCTGCAAATGGTGCTGCGCGACATTCTGATCTCCACTCAGATCACCGAGATGATGGACACGGCGGAGAGCGCGGAAAGCATGATCCAGCAGGCGCTGCTGGCAAACAGCATCAAGTATGCGCTGATTGTGGTATCCAGCGTCCCGGTAATCGTGATTTACCCGTTCCTGCAAAAGTACTTTGAAAAGGGGATCATGCTGGGCGCTGTAAAGGGATAGGCGACGCATGCTCATGCGTGGCGCAATAAAGTAAGGAGGAAACACTCATGGCAAGAAAGGCACTCATCCTGACCCTGGCACTGGCACTGCTGCTTTCGTCCGGCGCACTGGCAGTAGACTACGACACATCGAAGGGGTATCCCGTCGTGGAAGAACCGGTAACCTTCAACATCCTCGCCCGCCAGCACATGTTCCACGTGGACTGGAGCGAAATGGATCTGTGGAAGGATTATGAGGAAATGACCGGCATTCACATCGAATGGACGCTGGTGCCCACGGAATCCTTTTCGGAAAAGCGCAACCTTCTCCTTGCCGCCAATGAATTGCCCGACGCCATCATGATCGCCGGACTGAGCAACGCGCAGCTGGTGCAATACGGCGAAGACGGCCTGTTCGCGGATTTTGCGCCCCTGCTGGAGCACATGCCCCATCTGAGCAAGGCGCTGGAGAAGTATCCGCAGGTGAAGGCCGGCATCACCATGCCCAACGGCGCGATTTACGGCCTGCCCGGCATCTTTGACAGCGAGTTCAAGTCGCTGATTGTGAGCGGCGGCCTGTACATTCAGAAATCCTATCTGGAGAATCTGAATATGGAGATTCCCAAAACCGTCGATGAATTCACCGATTTCCTGCTCGCGGTCGCGCGGGAGGACGCGGACGGCGACGGCGATCCCACGAATGAAGTCGGCTATGCCAATCCGCTCACTTCCGGCACGGGTGCGCTGAGCGACGCAGTGAGCCGCCTGTTCGGCGCATATGGCCTTGGAACGCTGGGCACCTCCAAGCACGCCAGTCTGCAGCTCAACGAGGATGGCTCGCTGTCCTTCCTGCCCGCTACCGACCGCTATAAGGAGGTGCTGCAGAAGGTACACGAGTGGTACGAGGCGGGCGTTTTCGCGCCGGATGTGCTCACCATGGATTCCGCCGCGACCTATGCCCTCTGCGCGGAAAACCGCGCCGCCGTCGCGGCCACGCTGTCCGCCACCAACTTCACCAATACCCCGGAGGATTACATCGGCATGGAGGCGCTGGAAGGCCCTTATGGGGATAAGCAGGTGTGCTGGCAGAACATGAACCTGGCGAATGTGGGCACCTTCGTGATCACCGCGGACTGCGAACAGCCCGAACTGCTGGCCAGCTGGATCGACTGGTTCTATTCGGACGATGGCTCCATCAAGTTCTTCATGGGCACCGAGGGAGAAACGTTTGACATCGTCGACGGAGAATACATCTATCAGGATTGGGTCACGAACAGCCCTGATGGCCGCTCGATGGACGAGATCATTGGCACATTCAGCTGCTATCCGGGCGGCGGCGCGCCCCGCATCGTTACGGAATCCTATTTCTCCGGCACGCAGAAGCAGCCGGACGCCATGGCCTTGGGCGAGTTGAATTTTCCGTATCTCACACCCGATGCGGCCCCCGATTTCACCTATACACTGGAGGAGAGCCAGCGGCTCACGGAACTGAGCGACCTGCAAACCTACGTGGCCAACATGCAGATTCAGTTCGTCACGGGCCAGGAGTCGTTCGACAACTGGGACGCTTATCTCGAACGGCTGGAACAACTGGGTGTAAAGGAATATATGGAAATTGAAATCGCTGCCTACGAAAGGTATTTGGCGGCGCTGTAACGACGGCACAGGGCAAGGGGCTGCCTCATGGCGGACTGTTCCCCCGGGAACGGTGCAAAATGAGGCGGCCTTTTTCCTGCCCGATCGCTGGCGGACATTTGTGCCCTTCCAGGGCCGGTTTCTGCGCCATATCCCGGCGTGCTCCCGCCCGCATTCCCCCATAGAGCGCGGCAGACAACAATGCCCATTCGGATTTGCGGCGTCATATGGAGGCGAGAATATGCTTCAGGCAATCGTGGACGCGGCTAAGATGGCTGACGTGGGCATATTGGACACAATATTTGATATAGAAAATGAGAAACTGGACATCGACAGGGAGGATGAACTTCCCGGCCGGGCGCGGAAAGGCGGTATCCGCTTGCTCTCAGGGACGAATCGGATGGAACGCGGCAGATCATGTCCCTTACGCCCTCATTGAAAAGACGATATAAATGGCGGTATGATGGTTATCGACGGGTTGGAAACGAATACGCGCGTCATGCAGATTGAACACATCGTCAGCCGTTGCCCGCAAGAGAACCAGAATCCCGGTGGCGGCCAGCGCATTTTCACGCCCGCCAGACGGCGTTGCTGGATCAAACCCTTCACCGCCGGGATCAGGTGTATTTTGTCGATAAGGATCCGGGCAGCGGGGCGTCGGCGCTGTATTCTCTGGCTGATTTCAAGATCCGCAATGACATGGATGTCCAGAAAGCATATTTGCTCGGGAAGTTCGGGCCATCCCGCTCATCGATGGGGGTGACATGAATCGCGCGAATTGGCGCGCAGTATCCGGCGGCGTCAATCCCCGTCTGCATCCGGCTGTCTGAATCCGTCCGAATAGTTGGATGGCGTCGTGCCGGAAAACTGCTTGAAGGTCTTGATAAAGTGGGAGATATTCACATATCCGCAGTTCCGGCAGGTATCCCCCACCGACATGCCCTGCTGCAAAAAGGCACATGCCCTTTCCATGCGCAGGCGCATCACATACTCCTTGTATCCGCAGCCGACGGAGCTGCGCACCAGGCGGCTTACATATCCGGCGGTGATGCCAAACTGCGCGGATATGCTGTCCAGGCTCAGGTCGTTTTCCAGGCAATGGGCGCGGATGTAATCCAGCACCTTGTGGATGGTTTTGCCGTCGTCGCCATTTTCCCGTGCCTTACATGCGCACAGGAAGGAGATCAGCTCGCGCATTCCCTCCAGGATGGCACCCAGGTCCCCACCCGTCATGACCACGCTCATCTGGCGCGACGATATGGCGACGCCCATCTCCTGCGCGGCGCTGAGCAGCATATTGAGCAGGTCGATCAGCAGACAGCGCTGCTGCATCAGGGATTGCGCGACCATATCGGCCTCCTGCACGAAGGCATCCAATTGCTGGGCCGCATTGGCGGCATCCCCCATGCGAACGCTGCCGAGGATGCGCTCGAAATGGCGATGCGCGCCTGCCAGCGTCAGGGGCGCAACCCTTCCCTGCGCGAGAGCGTCTTTCGCCTCGGCGCGGGAGGCCGCGAGCTGCCGCACATCGGGATACAGGCTGCCGCAGCCCATGCGGGCGAGGATTCCCTCAGCGCGCAGCAGATCCTGGAGCATGGCCATTGCGCCCAGCGCCGCGTTTCCCTCGCATTCCTCCAGCGAAAGCACCAGATCGATGGAATTGTCCCTGCTGCCAGGGCAGGCGTAAAAGGCGATATCCTCCGTGGACAGGTCTTCGATCTGGGCAATGAGCGCCTGCTGGGAGGAATGCTGCGGCATTTCTTCCGGGAACAGCACCACCGCCGCCCCCACGAACCGGCCGTCGAAGGAGATGTCCATCTGCGTCAGCGTGGCGCTCAGCGCCTCGCTGTATTCGCCGCAGAGCAGCAGGCGAAGCATTTGCTCCCGCAGCAGGCGCATCTGGCGCTGAAAGCGCAGGTGGTATTTCTCGCTCATTTCCAGCATATCGCGCAGGCGGGCTTCGATGTCCGCCATCTCGTCGCTGGCGCATTTTCCGTCGCCCGTGCCGGAACGGATCAGGCGAATGATGCGCTGGAGCGGCTTGGATTGCTGATAGGCGATGATCGCCGTGATCAGCAGCAGCAAAAGGCACAGCAGCGCCGCGTACACCAGCAGCGACTGATACGAATGCAGGTCGCGCATGGTCAACGAAGTGTTCACCACCATTTCCAGGGAGAAGCGGCCGCTGGCGGATTCCATCTGCACAAGGCGCGCCCCGCGCGCAGCGGCGTCATCCTCGTGTCCTGCCGGGCAAAACAACTGGATTTCTCCCGCACGCAGCAGATATGCATCGTCACCCCCGGAAACCAGCCTCATCCGCCCCTCAATCTGCGCCTGCGAGACGCGGAAACACAGCACGGAATTGACGGATGCGCTGACAAGGCTCAGCGGATAACAGAACAGAACTGCATCGCTGCCTTCTACGGGCAGGATGGCCTGCCGCTTCATTTCGGAAAGTGCGGCGTATAGCGCCTGCGGATCCGCAGCCTCCAACACGCTGGCAAAGAACAACTGTGCATCGTATGTGGCCCCTTGGCTGCTTTCCCACTGGCCGGCCGAGGAATAGATCCTGTCTTCCCCCTGGTAAAACAGGAAATACGATTCGGAAAACGTATTATCCGTGGAATAACGCGAAAATTCCTGCAGCATGGAATATTCTTCGTAGTTGCTGGCACGCAATTGCACATAACTCAGCTTTATATCGTTTTTCACGCTATACGAAATCTGCCCCATCCATTCAACCTGCGCGTCCAGATCGCTCAATACGGCCCTGGCTTTCTGCACTTCTCCGGCGTATATGCGATCCTCATATTCTGCAACGTAGGTGCTGAACAGGAAGATTCCCAGGATTGCGCAGCATAGCAGGGCGATGCCGCAGTGCGACATCAGATATCGATAAAACACGCGCATGGAACGGAAATGCTTTTTCATGGCTCCTCCTCGCAGAATCCCTTAAAAACAGCAATGAGCATGTGCGATTGCCGCGCATGCCTGCTGTTTCTTTGGGGAGGCATCCGCGGATGCCTCCCGCCGCATGGGGAAGGAATGGTACCGCTCAGCCATTCAAGTTGCTGAGATACAGGGCATAGGAATCCGCATAGTACTTCACGTATTCCTCCGCGCCTAGGTTCTGCATTTCCTGCAGATAGTCTTCAAACTCCGCCAGGGGTCGCGCGCCGGTAATGAACTTCGCCGTTTCGCTCTCGATATAGGGAGTCAGCAGTGCTTCCAGCTCAATCAGGCGGTCATTGGTATCCTCATCGAAGAAATACAAGAGGGTAGAGATATCCACTTCGTTCAGTTCCGTGTATTCTTGATCGGCAGAAGTGCGCCAGTAATAAGATGCATTGTTGGGATCCAGCGCCCAGACAGTCTGAGGTGTGCGCAGCTCTAGGCCAGACATGCTCTGACGGTAGGCGTCCTCTTCCACGGTGTAGCCCAGCGAGCCCATGTTGAAGGCGGCTACTTCCTGTCGTAGGTATTCCACCGCACCCGTCCAGCGATCCGGCCAGGTCTCGCGGTCGACGTCCATGCGCGAATAGTTTTCGTTGACATACCAGCCGCCCCAACCGTCCAACATCAGGGTTTCGTTGTCCCGATGCGCGCCAACCCACGCCGCGTGGGTGCCTTCCGTGGTCATCATCCAATCGATCCATCGCAGGCACAACTCCGGATGCTCCGTCGCGGCCGAGATGACACAGCCGCCGGCACTCCAGAAATTATTCTGCGTGGCCACGCGCCGAGTGCTATTGGCGGACGAGAGCGCGGGTAGCGCCTCGAACTGCTGGAAGAATTGCGGATCCGCGCTGTATCCATCGGACGCAGAGCCCAGAACACCCAGGCGCTTTTCCGCTGCTTCCGCCTGCAGGGTGATCAGGTCATTGGTGAAGAAATCCTTTTCTATAATGCCATCGTTATAGAACTGGTTCATCAGCGTCAGATATGCGAGATAGCCCTCGTCTGCGGCGGGCAGAACCACTTCGCCATCCTTCAGGCAGATTTTGTCGAAGAAGCGGGTTTCATAGCCCAGCGCCCGCAGGAGCATGCTGGTGGGATTGGCATTCTCCCAAGAGCCAGCCAGCGGAATGACGTCATCGCCCAACGCCTGGAATTCATACAAAACCTCGACCAGTTCCTCCAGTGTGGTGGGCTTTTCTGTGCGCCCGGTTTCTTCCAGCATGTCCATATTGATGGAAGAAACAGCGTACAGGGCGGGGTTGTTCGGATCCATAATATAGGGTACCGTGTAAATCGCCCCGTCGGGCGTGGTCGTGCCGGACTTGATTTCCGGATACTTCTCATACAGATCGCACAGGCGCGGCGTGAGTTCTTTGCTGAGGTACGGCTCAATGTTCAGCAGCTGTCCTTCCAACATGCCATAATTCACGAGCTGCGTGGTGGTGAGTTCCACGCCGATCAGGATATCGGGCAGATCATTCGCCGCAAAGGACAGGGTGACGTATTCGTCCTTGTTGGTGACCTGGGTCACCTTGCATTTGAGGTTAAAAACCTCCTCCATCAGCTTCCAGAAATAGCGGGAGTTGGGGTCTTCGCTGAAATCCGTTGTCACGATGATGCCGAATTCCAGCTCTACAGAGTGGCCATCCTTCACGAAGGGATAGTAGCTGTCCAGATTCAGATACTCCGGATACGCACCCTCTCCCAGCGCACCGAAGGCGCTCAGGCCTACCACCAGGCAAACCAGCATGCACAAGATCTTCTTTTTCACGTTTCTGCACTCCTTTTCATTTTTTATCCGAAAGCCGTGCTTTCGGCAGATTATCCCTTCACCGCGCCGATCAGAACGCCCTTTACGAAGAACTTCTGCGCGAACGGATACATTGCCAGCATAGGGAAGCTTGCGATGAAAATCACGGCGTACTTCATCGATTCCGCCAGGTAGGTCAGACGCAGAGCCTGTTCAAATACGCCTTCTTCGCCAGCGGAACTGGCATCGATGTTCTTGTAGGCGTTTTGCGCGGTGATCAGAATATCGCGCAGCACCAATTGCAGGGGATACAGCTTCTGATCTCGGATGTACAGCAGCGCGGAATAGTATCCGTTCCATGAAGCCGACGCGCAGAACAGCGCGATTACCGCCACGATGGAGCCCGCCAGCGGCAGAGCAATCTGGAAAAAACAGCGGAAATCCGATGCGCCATCAATGCGGGCCGCCTCGTACAGCACTTCTGGGATGGCGGTTTGAAAATACGTGCGCGCGACCACCAGATTGTAGCAGCTGATCGCTGTCAGGATCAGCGCCCAGCGGGTGTTCAGCATTCCAAAGGAACGATACATCAGATAGGTGGGCACCATGCCGCCGCCGAAAAACATCGTGACGAGAAAAAGCAGATTGAAAAACGAGCGCCCGGGCAGATCCTGCCGGGAGAGCACATAAGCTGCCGGGATCAGAATGCCCAGATTGTACGCCACTGCGCAGATCGTATTGACGATGGAATTGCCATAGCCCGACCACAACAGCGAATTATTGAATACATAACCATACGATTCCGTGGTGAAATTGCGCACCCAGAGGAACACGCGGCCATTGACAACGTCGAACGGATCCGAGAAGGATGCCACAATCACGAAATACAGCGGATAAACCATCGTGAAGGCAATCACGATCAGGAGTATCGCGTTCACAATCCCGAACGCCCGATCCGCAGCGCTCTCTCGAAAGCCGGAGCGCTTCCTGTGCAATATGGTCATACCATACCCTCCTGTTCTCTGGCCAGTCGGTCGCATTAGAAAATGCTGATTTTCGAGATCTTGCGGGCGACGGTGTTCACAATCAGCAGGATGGCGATGTTGACGGCATTGTTGAATAGGCCCACGGCCGTGGCAAAATCCAGCTGCGCGTTCTCAATGCCCATTTCATACACATAGGTGGAGATCACCCGGGATGCATCCAGATTGAGGGAATTCTGCATCAGATAGATCTTTTCAAACCCCACGGAGAGCACGGAACCCGTGCTTATGATCAGTAGCGTGACGATCGTGGGGAAGATGTGCGGCAGATTCACGTGCCAAATGATCTGCAGGCGGTTCGCGCCATCGATGCGGGCCGCCTCCAGCAGTTCCGCAGAAACGCCCGCCAGCGCCGCAATGTACACGATCGCGTTCCAGCCCAGATTCTGCCACACACCCGACCACACGAAGATGGTGGAAAAGTATTGCGGAATGCTGAGAAAATCAATCCGCTCGCCGCCCAGCATAGCGATGACGTTGTTGATTAGGCCATTGCTGCGCTGCATGAAGATCTGCAGCATGGAAACCACGACAACCGTTGAAATGAAGTGCGGCGCATAGCTGATCATCTGCACACCCCTTTTGAAGCGCAGATTGCGCACTTCATTCAGCATGAGCGCAAAGATCACCGCACAGGGGAATACCGCGATGGAATACAGACTGATGGAAATGGTGTTGCGCAGGATATCATCGAAATTCACGTAGGAAAACAGGCTCTGAAAGTGCTTCAGTCCCACCCAACTGCTGCCCCAGATGCCGCGACTGTTTCGGTAATTCTTAAACGCGATCTGAATCCCATAGATGGGATAGTAATGAAACAGCAGCGTAGTAACGACGGCTGGAGCCAGCAGCGCATACAGTTGCCATCTAGAAAGCACCATCCGGATTCTTCTTAGCCACACGATCACTGGTTTGCGCCCGTCCATTTGTATATCGGTCAAATCCAATCCCCCTCCCAATTTCCGTATTATTTTAGTTGCTTATTGAATGGACTGTGTGCATTATATACCAGTGTTGCACAATATGCAATATCTAAAATTCGTGGTCGAATCAACGGTATAGTGCAAAACCGCGAAAATGTACAAATATGTGCCTTTTCGCGGTTCTGGTTGTGTAGGGCACGCCCACTTCTCTGCCCCTTATGCGCTCACGACGCGATCCACTACCAGTTGGCGGAACTCCGGCGACAGCGTGATGAAATACGCTGTAAAGCCCGTGACCCGCACCACGAGATCCGGATACAGCATCGGGTTTTCGTTGGCGCACAGCAGCGTTTCCTTATCCAGGATATTAATGTTCAACAGCGTGCCGCCCATGGCGAAGTGGGTTCGAATCACCGCGCCGATCCGGTCAATAGCATTCTTTTGGTCGATGACAGTGGGGTTCAGTTCCAACTGGAACGGCACCGTGTTTCCATATCCGCACTGCACCCGGGCGATCGCCTTTGCCATGGCGGTGAAGGCCCCATCCTTGCGGAAACCGGGATCCGGATTGCCGCCGTGGGAAATCGGCTGGCGCGCGTGGCGGCCATTGGGGGTGGCGCCCACGGCCTTGCCCAGCATGATCGTATTGGCCCAGGAAAAGATGCCCGGAATCATCCGGCGGCCGCCTGGCGTGCGGTTTTCGTGTACCATGGCGGCAAAATCCGCGCTCACCCGCTCTGCCCATCGATCGCCGATGGAATTGCCGTAGCCGAAGCGGTGGATGGATTGCATCATGCGGCGGATGCGCTCACCCTCCACGCCGGCAAAGTCCTGGCGCACGGCCTGAATGGCCGCACCCCATGTGAGGACGCCTTCGCGCTCGATGCGCTGCTCCAGCGCAGCGAAGGAATCCGCCACGGTGGCCAGGCCGCACCCATCCACGCCGATGTTGTAATATTTCATGCCGCCATTGGAGGCGTCCAGCCCCTTTTCGATGGGGCCATGACTGAGCAAGTTTAGCATCAGTTCCGGGGCGTTTTTGTGCTGGTTTTGCAGGTGAAAATCGATGCCCTCCGCCACACAGGCGATTGCAGTCGCCAGGTGCTGGCGATACAGGGCGTACAGCCCCTCGACGGTGCGGTTTTCCTGTGGGGCGTATTCCTCGAAGGCCACCTCGAACACCTTTGCCAGGTTGATCTTGATCAGGTCGTTCATCGTGTATTCCAGCCCCGGCAGACTCATCCAGTTGCAGCCCACCGCGATGCGCCTGCGCGCCAGTTCGGCGGAATAGCCATTTTTCATAAACCCGCTGACCAGCGCGGCATCGCCTGAAAAGCGCGGACAAGCTTTGCGATCCTCGAACAGAATCTCCAGTCCCCGGCGGAACAGGCGCTCATCCAAGCCGTCATGCACACGGATAGTAATGTTGCACGTCGTGCGGCACAGGTGCGCGGCCTCCAGGATCAGGAAAGATAGTTCGTTGGTCATGTCCTGTCCGTTTGCATCCGGGCCGGAAATCTGATAGTAATGAGGGTCGTTGATCAGCAGGCAGGCCAAGATATAGGTGGCCTTTTCGTCATCCAGGATGCCTGCCTGCACGTCGCGTTGGTAGTACGGCAGCAGGATTTCGTCCAATTGGCAACCTGCGCCCGCGCGGCAATAGGTGCGCTCCGCCATGTTGTTCCAGGCTATCCATTGGCACGCCTCTCGAAACGTGCGCGGCGGATTCTCCACGAGCCATTCGTTAGCCTCCAGCATCTCCGCCAGGTTATCGCGCAGATCCGGATCGGTCTGTGTGGCCAACTTCTGGCGGATGGTTTCCACCGTGTGGGAAATCCAGGCCTGAATCCCGAGGAGAACGTCTTCCTCTGCGGTGTAAAATTCCTCTTTGTCCGGATACAGAGCCGCATACCGACGCACCTTGGCCAGCAATCCGCCATAGCCTAGTTCCAGTCCAATGCGGTAGTCACCGGCAAAGTGGTGCATCTTTCCAATGCCGGGCACGATGCAATACTTCTCGTGCAAGGGTTTCAGGTGGTCGAAGTTGAAGACCGGGGCCATCTCCATGTTGGCGGCGGACACGGCGCTTTCAAATGGACGCAGCCGCTGCAAGATGAACATCCACCGGCCGGCCAACGCGTCGCAAGGATTGACGTAGGTGGGATGGGTTTCCATGATATGGCGGAAATTCCTGCCCCACAGTTTCGCCCCGTAAAACGTGTGGTGGACGGGATCGTTGAATTCCACATGGGGCTCAAAGCCTTCCGGCGCGGGAACGCTGCCGTAATCGTCCTCATCCATGTAGCCGTTTCGTTCCATTTTTTCCAGCGTCTGCCGCTCCTTTTCGGCGCGCAGGCGCTGGATTCTCTCCTGATATTTCATATTGGCTCCTTTCCGCCGCGGGTTTCGAGCGGCGATGCGTTCAGGCATTTTTCTCGAATGAGTTCCCTGCAATCCACACGGGAACATCCTCAGATGCTGCACGCGCCAGGGAACGCATCACTTCCCGGCTGGGCGGGGTCAGCGGCATAGGCAGGCAGGTTTCGCCCAGCATGGCATACTTGCTCTGCCCGAGCGGGTGGTATGGCAACAGTTCATAATATTGCATAGTGGGTAGGTTTCGTCGGGCCCAGGCAGCAATCCCGGCAATCTCCGCCTCCTCGTCGTTGAACCCGGGGATGATGGGCGTGCGCAAGATGAGCGGAAGGCCCATCCCCGCCAGCCGGGCGAGGTTTGCCAGGATGGGACGGTTGGAAAGACCAGTGGCGCGGCGGTGCCGCTCATCGTCCAGCGCCTTGAGATCGGCCATCACCAGATCCGTGGCCTTGAGCACCGGAAGCGCAACCTCCCATGGCAGAGACAGGTTGGTTTCGATAGCGGTGTGGATGTTGTTCCTGCGCAGGATGGTTAGCACCTCGCGGGCGAACTCCGCCTGACACAGCACTTCTCCTCCGCTGAGCGTAACGCCACCGCCGGATTCCCAATAAAACAGCGCATCTTCCATCAAAAGCTTCGCCAGTTCTTCCGCTTGGTATTCCGTGCCCACAATTTTCAGCGCGCCGGTATAGCAAGCCCCGGCACATAGGAAGCATTCGATGCACTTTTCCCGGTTGAGAATGTGCTGCCCCGCGTGCATCTCGTGTGCATCCTGCGGACATTGCGCCGCGCACTCGCCGCAGCCAATGCATTCGCCGGGGTCGAAGTGCAGCTGCCTGCGAAAGCGCAGCCCCTCCGCATTGTGGCACCAAGGACAGTGCATGTTGCAACCTTTGAAAAAGGCTGTTGTGCGGATGCCCGGCCCGTCGACAGTGGAAAAACGCTCCAGATCAAAGAGAATCCCCGTTCCCATGCATACCTCCTGTTCGCTATTCTGCCGCAAGCTCCGCGAACGAAACTTCGCGTCCCAACTCTGCCGATTGGTAGAACGCCTCAATCGCAGCGCTGATGTTCAGAATCTCTTCCCGCCGGATGAGCGCCTCATTTTCCCCGCGCAGTACGCCCCGAATGTTGTCGAACAAGTGGAAGTGGCCGGGGAAAGCTTCCTTTTTATAGGGATTCTCGTCCACCAGGCGCAGCGCATCGTCCGAAAGGAATCCGTTGTGCGCGGTGTACATCGTCATAGACGGCACCTGTAGCCCAGCGCGGGAGCCGGCAAAGCGGATGTCGAACAGCTCCGGCTGATTGATGGCCCACGCTACCTTGAACTGGCAAGTGAATCCGTTCTCATAACGCAGTGTACCTGCGGCAAATTCCTCCACGGAGAATTCTTCCTCTCTATAAGGGCGCGGCGAGAACGTGCCAGCATATGCGCCGCTGTCCGCCAGCGTCGGCGGAACGTCGTCTTTCAGGTGCGAAATCACCGCATATTTGCTGCCACTAGCGGAAACGAAGCGGGGATTGCCCATCATCCAGTTCATCGCATCCAGAAAATGCACACCGATATCGCAGAATGCGCCGCCCCCGTTCGCTTCCGCCATGTGGAACATGCCCCAGCGTGGAACGCCACGGCGGCGGATACGGTTGAATTCTGCAAAGTACACATCGCCCAGCGCACCCTCGCGGATCAGGCGAGCAGCCTGGATGAAGTCCTCCCGGAAGCGCATGGACTGGTTGGCAAAGAGGATCCTGCCCGCACGGTCGGCGGCAGCATACATCTCCAGTGCGTCCCGATACGTGAGCGCGATGGGTTTTTCACAGATGACGTGCGCGCCGACCGCCAGCGCTTTCAGCGTCATGGGCTTATGCAGAAGGTTCGGCGTACAGACGGAGACCAGGTCCGGCTGCAACTCAGCCAACATGCGGTCGGCGTCCTCATAATATTTATCTAGCCCCAGCCGGTTCGCCGTGAAGCTGCCTGCCTCGGAGCGAATATCGCACACGCCGACGATCTCAAAATCCTCCGGCAGGTGTTGGTAAGCCGGGATGTGGGCGGAATTGGCGATCATGCCGGTTCCGATGATGCATACGCGAAACTTTTTCATATCGATAATTTTCTCCTTCCTCTTCTGGCAATGGAGTGGACGGCTAGAGGAATACGGGTTCTAGCCTGCCGCTCATGACGCTGCGATACGCTGCATCGACGCATGCGACCGTATCCAGGTTCACAGCATAATCCAGCGTGGGATGCAACTCTCCGGTCTTAAGGCAGTGTAGCATCTCGTTGGCCAGGTTCTCGCGGCTCTCCGGCAGCGGATCAGCCAGGATGATGGTTGGCTCCTTTTGGTGCCGCTGCGTATATAGGAAAATCTTTCCTCCCAGCCGCTCCACGACGATGGTGCCCTTTTCGCCAAACAGCACCGGCCCTGCGGGTACCTGGCCGCTAGAGAATGTGGCCCATGAGCCTTCCAATAGCGCAATAGCGCCGGGATAGCGGACGGTCATAGCGGAATAGTCTTCCGTATCCGCAAAATGGGAAAAGAAGGTTTCCTTCACGGCAAAGACTGATTCTGGCCGCTGGTTTAGAAACCAGCGGGAAAGACAGCAGCCATATCCCAGATAATCCGCCATGGCACCTCCGCCCATATTGGCCTGATACCACCATTCCGCACGCAGTTCTTCCGGTGTCATCTGCTGGCCATAGGAAAACGGGCCGAGCGATTCCATATTGCGATAGTGGAACTTGACCACGCGGCCAATGTGCCCCTCCCGCATGAGCCGGTGCGCCGTGCGGAAGCCGGGATCCCAGGTCGTCGGCCAGTTGACGACGAGCTTCACGCCGTGCGCCTGTGCGGTAGACACCATCTGCTGTGCGTCGGCATAGCGCAGAGCCATGGGCTTTTCCAGGATCACGTGGATGCCCTCCGATAGGATTTCGCATACGATCGGCGGATGCAGGGCATTCTCACAGGTGACGATCACGATGTCCGGCTTCTGTGCGAGCACTTCGCGATAATCAGCGAACACCGGCATGTCGCAGCGGCGGGAGACGTTTTCCTGGTTGATAACGCGCGTGCCACGCTCGCGGCTGAGTGACGCGGTCTTTGGCGGAAGATCCGCACACCCTACCCAAAGGAAGGTCTCCGGGCGCGCCAGAAAGCTGTCCACCATCTGCTCGATGTGCATATGCGCAAAGCCAATGACGCCCATTCGTATCTGCTTATCCACGATCGGTGTCCTCCTCTGAAAAGGTCGTGCTGAGTGGCTGGATGCAGCCCGTCTCGATGCAGCGGGGAATTGTGTTCATGATTTCCACGATGTGGCGGTGGCGCGCCATGCTCAGCACGGGATTTTTGTCCTGCTCGATCGCATCTATCAGATCCTGTAGGCAGAAGGTGTCGCAGTAGAAGGTTTCCCGCTCCTGGCGGTCGAGGGGGCGCATCCATCCGGTGATGCCCGCTTCGGGATGGTCGTAATACACCTCCAGATGGGGCCGGGCCTCCTGCGGGTCGCGGACGAAGGCGATAGTACCCATTTCGCCATACACTTCCATCGTAGGCATGCGAGTGGCGCGCTGACAGAATCCAGTGTACACCTCGCCGATCGCTCCATCGCCAAAGTCCAGCGTGATGATGTAGTTGTCCGGCATGCAATCGGTGCGGATGATTTCGCCATCGAATTTGCCAGTGCGGATCATGCGCTGCGGCAGGGAGCAGGCCGCCATGCAGCCCACCGCCCGGGCCGGGCCCAGGATATCCGTCACATAGTGCAGACCATGTACGCCCATGTCGTACAGCGCGCCGGAGCCCGGCTCGTAAAACCAGATGGGATTCACGTCGCGATACTGAAAATATTCCGGGCCGCCATGGGCCACCTGGCAGCGGATCGTTGTCACCTTGCCGATGACATTGTCGCGGATCATCTGCCGGGCCTTGCGGTTTGAATGGCGCATAGCATGGACGGGTGCCGCATTGATCTTCAGACCCATCTGCTGTGCTAGCTCCATCTGCTGGGTGACCTCTTCCACGGTGGCGGCCGCCGGCTTCTGGGTGAACACGTGCTTGCCCGCCCGCAGCGCCATGACCGCATGGTCCACGTGGCAGGCAATGGGTGTCGCGATGATCACCGCATCAATATCGGCCTGATCCAGCATTTCCGCATAGTCCGAGTACGCGCGGGGAATGTGATATTCTGCGGCAATGCGCGCGGCCTTTTCCGCATCCAGATCACAGACCGCATTCACCAAAATGCTCGGGCTGAACTGTGCGACATACGCATGCCGGCCTCCGCGATTCAGGCCGACAATACCCACTTTCAATCGTTCCATGCGCTCCCGCCTTTCTCATCAATACGCCGGAATGGAAACCGGCGCGCTGCCGTTTATGGCGGAATCATTCGAAAGCAGTCCGGCGGCGGTCCAGTTCAAAGCGTCTTCCAGCGCGAAGGGCGGCTGAATCCCACGCAGCACACAGCGCGCAAAGGCCTCCTGCATCAAGGGTGTTCCGCTGTCGTACCCGCTGATGTCGTCATACTTCTGCCCGTCCAAACGCTGCCAGTCTGCCTCCAGGAATCCTGCGAATTCATCGATATTGCGCCACTCATTCGGCCGGCACAGGCCCTGAATGTGGATCTTGTGATAATCCGTGGGACCCTGGGCCGCCTGG
>OFMM01000532.1_pt1 | contig 24524 bp, 24 predicted proteins | sample 1541811 | NCBI WGS metagenome assembly OFMM01 (sample SAMN04209246, study PRJEB22552) | human gut metagenome | biome: gut; material: feces | host: Homo sapiens | place: USA: Oklahoma
TCGTGTTCTACTTCGCCATCACCAAGTTCGACCTGAAGACCCCCGGCCGTGAGGACGAGGATGCCGAAGAGGCTGAGAAGAAGGTCGTTCTGGCCAACAACAACTACACTGAGGTTGCTGCTGGCGTGCTGAAGGCCATCGGCGGCAAGGAGAACGTCTCCAGCGTGGACTACTGCGCTACCCGCCTGCGCTTCACCATTAAGGACTACACCGCTGTGGATGAGAAGGCTGTGAAGGCTGCCGGTGCTGCCGGTGTCATCCGCCCCGACAAGACCACTTGCCAGGTCATCATCGGCACCAAGGTGCAGTTCGTGTATGATGAGCTGAAGAAGATGCTGTAAGCATCCTTCTGAGCACGTTTCCGTGCGGAAGGCTGGTTGCTTCCGCATCCATTCCCAAACTGTAAAAATGCCGCTGAGGGCGGGCGTTTACGCCCCGCTTTCGGCGGCATTTTGTTTTGTTCACAAACCGGCTACCCTTTTGGCCGGAAAATATGCTATACTGACAACAACAAAGCAAAATAACAGGAGGTTCCCCATTATGAAGATCATTCGTGCAAAAGATTACAAGGACATGTCCCGCAAGGCTGCCAACATCATCTCCGCACAGGTCATTATGAAGCCCAACTGCGTGCTGGGTCTGGCGACCGGCGGCACCCCTGTTGGCGCATACGCTCAGCTGGTGGACTGGTACAACAAGGGCGACCTGGATTTCTCTGAGGTCACCACCGTCAATCTGGACGAGTACCGCGGCCTGCCCAAGGAGCATCCCGAAAGCTATTGGAGCTTTATGCACAAGAACCTGTTTGACAAGGTCAACATCCGCCCCGAGGCCATCCATCTGCCCGACGGCACCAACCCCGATGCTGCGGATGCCTGCAAAAAGTACAACGAGATCATCCACAGCGTGGGCGGCATCGACCTGCAGCTGCTGGGCCTTGGCCCCAACGGCCACATCGGCTTCAACGAGCCGGGCGAGGCCTTTGAGCTGGAGACCCACTGCGTGGATCTGACCCCTGCCACCATCGAGGCCAACAAGCGCTTCTTTGACGGCAACGAGGATCTGGTGCCCAAGCAGGCCTACACCATGGGCATCAAGACCATCATGCAGGCCCGCAAGGTGCTGGTGGTGGCCAACGGTCTGGCAAAGGCAAAGGCAGTCAAGGCGGTCGTCTCCGGCCCTGTGACCCCCGAGTGCCCGGGCTCCATCCTGCAGATGCACCCCGACTGCATCCTTGTGGCCGATGAGGAAGCACTGAGCCTGCTGTAAGACAAAACCTCTCCGTCTGCTTCGCAGACGGAGAGGTTTAGGAGGCAATAAAATGATCATCAAAAATGCTCTGATTTATACCCCCCGCCACACCTTTGAGGAGGGGAGCCTGACCATCCGGGAGGGGCGCATCGTGCCCTTTGCACAGCCGGAGGAAGGCGAAGAGATCGTGGATGCCAAGGGCGCTTACGCTCTGCCAGGCCTTGTGGATATCCACTTCCATGGTGCCATGGGCAAGGATTTCTGTGACGGCAATGAAGAAGCCATCCAGACCCTGGCCGATTTTGAGGCCGGTAAGGGCGTGCTGGCCATCTGCCCCGCCACTATGACTTTCTCAGAAGAGATACTGAACGGCGTGATGGATGCCGCCGCCGCCCATCAAAACGGCAGAGGCGCAGACCTTGTGGGCATCAACATGGAGGGCCCCTTCATCAGCCCCAACAAGGTGGGTGCCCAGAACCCGGAGTATCTCCACAAGGCGGATGTTGCAATGTTCCGCCGCCTGCAGAAGCGGGCAAACGGCCTGATCAAGCTGGTGGATATCGCCCCGGAGGAGCCGGGTGCGCTGGAGTTCATTGCCGCCTGCCATGACGAGGTGCGCATCTCCATTGCCCACACCTGCACCAGCTACGACACCGCCAACGCCGCCTTTGACGCAGGCGCGACCCACATGACCCACCTGTACAACGCCATGCCCGGCATCACCCACCGGGAGCCCGGCCCCATCATTGCGGCGCTGGAACGGGGCGCGGAGGTGGAGCTCATCACCGACAACGTTCACATCCACCCGGCCATGGTGCGGTTCACCTTCAACACCTTCGGGGATGACCATGTCATCCTGATCGCCGACAGCATGATGGCCTGCGGCCTGCCCGATGGCCAGTACAGCCTGGGCGGTCAGGCGGTCACGGTCAGCGGCCCCCGCGCCACCCTGACCGAGCACCCCGGCACCATTGCGGGCAGTGCCACCTGCCTGTACGACTGCATGAAGCGTGCCGTGCTGGAGATGAACGTCCCGCTGGAAAGCGCTGTCCGCGCCGCCAGCGAAAACCCCGCCAAGAGCATTGGCATCGACAATGATTACGGCAGTCTGGCAGCAGGCCGCTACGGCAATGTGATCCTGGCGGACAAGGAGCTGAATATTCAGGCTGTCTACCAGAAAGGAACCCGTATCGTATGAACCCCCAGAGCCTGACCTGGCGGCTGCTGACCGCCGAAGAGCTGACGAACGTTTACCTGAACGAGATGCGCCGGGATTTTCCTGCCGGAGAGCTGAAGCCCCTGAGCATGATCCTGAACAGCGAGGCCGCCGGTACCGCCCACACCTGGGGCGTGTATGAGGACAACGCGCTGGTGGCGTATCTGTTGATGGTGCGGCCCGTGGGCTGTGAGGTGAGCCAGCTGGACTACTTTGCCGTTCTGCCCCAGTATCGGGCCGGCGGCATCGGAGCCGCTCTGCTGGCCGCCCTGCCTGACCACGAGAAGGGCGCGCAGGCCATCCTCATTGAAGCGGAGTGCCCTGAAAAAGCGGAGGACGAGGCCATGGCCGTGCGCCGCCTGGGCTTTTACGCCCGGTGCGGGGCCAAGGACACCGGCTGGACAGAGCATCTCTTTGATGCCTGGTTCCGGGTGCTGGTGCTCCCCTGCTGCGGCGGAAAGGTTCGCAGCCCCGAGGAAGCCGTGCGGCAGCTGGCAGACTGCTACCGCCGCACCATGGGTGAGCCCCAGTGGCGCAGGAACGTCACCTTCTACCGCCCCGATGGCGTGGAGGTGCAGTTCTGAGAGGTTGAATTCTGTCCCTTGACAGTCTGGGTAAATATGGTACTATGATGATAGGAACAAACCAGATCTGAAATGGGAGGAATTTCTGATGCGCAATGTTTTTTCCCGCCGTGATTTTCTGAAAGCATCTGCCGCCGCTGTGCTGGCCGCTTCTGCCGCTGGTGTCCTCACCGGCTGCGATGGGGGCGGCAGCGAGATCCCGTCCGCAACCATCGGGCTGGGTGAGTTTGAAGTGACCATGACCGGCAACATGACCATCACTGGTGATGAGGTCGTGGGCAATGAGAACGCCAACGGCTACCTTTGCAAACCCAATGTGCGGATTCGGTACAATGGTGCAGCCAGCGAGATCAAATACAATTTTGCCGGTGTCTTTGTGGCAAAAATTGATAAGACCGCGCTGGAACTGACCAATGGAAAAGAGGAAATCTCCTCTAAACTGACAAAGACTTATGTGCCGCAGTTCCGTGCAAAGGCCAGTGGGTACGGTTCTTTTAAGCAGGGCGTACCCTTCAAGCTGTATGTGACCCTGCAAGGCAGGACAGCTGAGTTTGCTCTGACGAGTGACGGCAAAGTGACAGTCTCCGCTGTCGATAAAGTCTAATATCCCCCAAAAGCCCGAGGTGCACCTGCACCCCGGGCTTTTTTGCGCCCAAATTTTACATTGGGGCAAAAACATGTCCAAACAATTTACCTCGATTTTTCCCGCTTGTGGTCGAAGCGGCTTACCGACTGGGATACAATAGTGCCGTACCCAAGGAAAACACGAAAACAAGAGCCGGGAACGGAAAGCCCGGATGTTTGGAGGACAAATATTATGAAAAAGATCACGCGTCGTTCGTTTCTCACTGTCTGCGGTGCAGTTGCTGCCGCTGCTGCCCTGACCGCCTGCGGCGGTTCTGCTTCCTCTGCTGCAGCTTCTTCTACCTCTGCCGCTGCAGGCTCCACTGCTTCTTCCACCGCTGCTGCTCTGTCCGGCAACGTTGCTACCGGTGGTTCCACCTCCATGAAGAACGTTATCGCTGCCCTGACCGAAGGCTTTGCCGAGGTTGAGCCGGGTGTCACCGTCAGCTACGACCCCACTGGTTCCGGCGCAGGCATCACCGGTGCTACCGATAAGACCCTGGACATCGGCCTGTCCTCTCGTGCCCTGAAGGACGACGAGAAGGCTGACGTGGAGGGCACCACCATTGCTCTGGACGGCATTGCCATCATCGTCAACAATGCAAGCAAGGTCGAGGATCTGACCGTTGACCAGCTCAAGCAGATGTTCACCGGCGAGATCACCAACTGGTCTGAGGTCGGCGGCGACGACGGCGAGATCGTTCTGATCGGCCGTGAGGCTGGTTCCGGCACCCGGGATGGCTTTGAGAGCATCGTGGATGTCAAGGACAGCTGCAAGTACGCGCAGGAGCTGACCGCTACCGGCGCTGTCATCAGCGCTGTGGAGGCCAACCCTCTGGCCATCGGCTACGCTTCCCTGTCCGCTGTGGGCGACACCGTGAAGATGGTCACCGTTGGCGGTGTGGAGTGCAGCGAGGAGACCGTCAAGGACGGCAGCTACGAGGTGCAGCGTCCCTTCGTGTTCGTCACCAACAAGTCTGTCGCTCTGTCTGAGCAGGCACAGGTCTTCTTCGACTTTGCCACCAGTGCCGATGCTGCTGACCTGATCCGCACTGCCGGTGCTGTTCCTGTGAATGAGTAATTGCGGAAAGCAATGATGCTATGAACAACAAAAAGATTTCTCTCCCCAGAACCCCTGCTGAGTGGCTGGAAGCGGTGATGAACTTCATCTTCTTCCTCTGCGGCATCCTGGCGGTGGGCTGTGTGCTCCTGATCTCGGTGTACATGGTCATCTCCGGTGTGCCTGCCATCCAGAAGATCGGGCTGCTCCGGTTCCTGTTCGGCACCCGGTGGGCTTCCACCGCTGCCGACCCGGCCTACGGCATCCTGCCCTTCATCCTGTCCAGCGTTTACGGCACGCTGGGTGCCACCATGATCGGTGTGCCCATCGGCCTGCTGACGGCGGTGTTCCTCTCCAAGGCCGCAGGCCCGAAGGTGCGCACCGTGGTCGTGACCGCCATTGAGCTGCTGAGCGGCATCCCCAGCGTGGTGTTCGGCCTGCTGGGCATGCAGGTGCTGGTGCCTGCCGTGGCCAGAACCTTTGGCAAGGCCTCCGGTGCCTGCCTGCTGAGCGCCATCGTGGTGCTGGCGGTGATGATCCTGCCCAGCATCGTGTCGGTGTCGGTCACAGCGCTCAACGCTGTGCCGCCGGAGTATGAGCAGGGCAGCCTGGCTCTGGGCGCAACGGATGCCGAGACCTGGTTCAAGGTCAGCGTCCCCGCTGCCAGGAGCGGCATTGCCGCCGGTATCGTGCTGGGTATCGGCCGCGCCATCGGCGAGGCCATGGCCGTGATGATGGTGGCTGGCAACAGCCCCAACATGCCGGACAGCCTGTTCCGCAGCGTCACCTTCCTGACCACCGCCATTGCCAAGGAGATGAGCTACGCCAGCGGCCTGCAGAAACAGGCGCTGTTCAGCATTGCGCTGGTGCTGTTCGTCTTTATCATGGGCATCAATATCCTGCTCAATGTGATACTGAAGGGAGGAAAGCGCGATGAATAACAGTGCTTCTGCCTCCCGCCGCACCTGGAACCGCGTGATGAACGCGCTGGTCTGGGCCTCGGCTGTGCTGGTCATGGTACTGGTGGCGGGCATTCTGGGCATGGTGCTGGTGCGCGGCATCCCGCACATCAGCTGGAAATTCCTGACCACCACCGCCAGTGTGCTGAAGGGCACAGACGGCATCCGGCCTGCGATCCTCAACACGCTGTATGTCATCCTGCTGACGCTTTTGATCGTACTGCCGCTGGGTGTTGGCGCGGCCGTTTACCTGACCGAGTACGCCCAGAACCGCAAGGTCATCTCGGTGATCGAGTTCACCAACGAGACGCTGGCGGGCATCCCCAGTATCATTTACGGTCTGGTGGGTATGCTGGTGTTTGCCCAGACGCTGGGCTTCCAGACCTGCCTGCTCTCCGGCAGCCTGACACTGGTGATCATGAACCTGCCCACCATCATCCGCACCACCCAGGAATCCCTGAAAACGGTGCCCCAGGGCTACCGTGAGGGTGCGCTGGGTCTGGGCGCGGGCAAATGGCACATCATCCGCACCATCGTGCTGCCCTGCAGCATCGACGGCATTGTGACCGGCTGCATCCTGGCCGTGGGCCGCATCGTGGGCGAGAGCGCCGCGCTGCTCTTCACCGCCGGTGCTGCCGAGGTCATTGCCAACGGCGTGCTCAAGGCCTACACCTCCAACGGTGCCACCCTGTCGGTGCTGCTCTACCTCCGTGCCTTTGAGGACGGCGATTTCGACTCCGCCTGGGCCATTGGTGCAGTGCTGCTGGTGCTGGTGCTTGCCATCAATCTGGCAGCCCGGCTGGCAAAAACCAAACTGAAACAGAAGCAGTAAATAAACCCCACCGTCAATGCTTCGCATTGCCACCGCCCCTAGTAGGGGCGGCCTTGGCAAAACGGTTAAGCTTTACGAAATGCCAAGGGCCCCACTACTAGGGGGGCTGTCGAGCGTATGCGAGACTGAGGGGTTTAATACACGAGGAAATCTCGAGGAAAACTATGGAAAACGTATCACCCATTCTCACAGCCAAAAACCTGAACCTCTGGTACGGGGATTTCAAGGCGCTGAAAGATATTTCGCTGGACATGGGCGAGCGGGAGATCACGGCCCTCATCGGCCCCTCCGGCTGCGGCAAGTCCACCTTCCTGAAGACCCTGAACCGGATGAACGACCTTGTGCCCGGGATTCGCATCGAGGGGGATGTCCGCCTGAAAGGGCAGGATATCTTTGCCCGCGAGATGCAGCCTACTGAGCTGCGCCGCCGGGTGGGCATGGTGTTCCAGAAGGCCAACCCCTTTCCCATGAGCATCTACGATAACATCACCTACGGCCCCAGGCTGCACGGTGTGCATAATAAGGCAGAGCTGGACGAGCTGGTGGAAAGCTCCCTGAAGGGTGCCGCCCTCTGGAACGAGGTCAAGGACCGCCTGAAAAAGAGCGCTCTGGGTCTTTCCGGCGGCCAGCAGCAGCGCCTGTGCATTGCCCGCGCCCTGGCTGTCAAGCCCGAAGTCCTGCTGATGGATGAGCCCACCAGCGCCCTGGACCCCGGCTCCACCATGAAGGTGGAGGAGCTGATGAGCGAGCTGAAAAAGAACTACACTGTGGTCATCGTGACCCATAACATGCAGCAGGCAGCCCGTATCAGCGACCGCACCGCCTTCTTCCTGCTGGGCGAGCTGGTGGAAGCCGGCCCCACGGCGCAGATCTTCAGCACCCCGCAGGATAAGCGCACCGAGGATTACATTTCGGGCCGGTTCGGCTAAGGAGAAAAACGCAATGAGCAACCGTACACAATACGAAAACGACCTTGCCGCTCTGAAAACGGCCCTGACCGAGATGGGTCAGAGCGCTGCCGATGCCGTGGAAGCTGCAATGGAAGCCCTCTGCACCGCCGATGCCGGGGCTGCCGCCGCCGTGGCGCAGGGCGATGGCCGCATCAACAACATGGAGCGGGACATTGAGCACCGCTGCATGACCCTGCTGCTCCGCCAGCAGCCGGTGGCAGGCGACCTGCGCCGCATCTCCACCACCATGAAGGTGGTCACGGATGTGGAGCGCATCGGCGACCATGCCTCCGATATCGCGGAGATCATCCCCCATCTGGTCACTGTCCGCAAGGAGGGCGACCCTGCTGTGAGCCAGGCCATCAAGATGGGCCAGAAGGCCCACAAGATGATCCTGGATGCCCTGAATGCCCTGACCGCTGAGGACGAGCAGGCCGCCCTCAGGGTCATTGCCGCCGACGATGAGGTGGACTACGATTTCAACGCCATCAAGCATACGCTGGCGCAGGAGATCGCCGCCGACCCCGGCAAGGTGGATGCCGCACTGGATCTGCTCATGGTCATCAAGTACCTGGAGCGCATCGGCGACCACGCCGTGAACCTGGCCGAGTGGGTGGAGTTCGTCCGCAGCGGGCGTTATCATAACGAAAATATGTTCTGATCTCTTGTTTCTGTAAAAATTTGAGCTTCCTGCAATTATTTCTGTGCCCCGCCCGTATTATAGGCAGAAAGGCTTCCCCAGAAAGCCTGATGAACTGGCTGCGGCGGGTGTCCGGCATCCCCCTGTCCCCGCCCGCCGCTGCCGCAACGGAGGGTTTTAACGCTATGGTACAGACCAAGAATTTCCCGCTGGAAACGCGCGGCGAGGCGGTCAGCCGCGAAGCGCTGGTCCAGGCGGCATTACAGGAGATCACCCAGAATTACCGCGAAGCAAGCCTTTCCAATGTGGCCCGCAGCTACGGCGTTTCGCTGGCGTATGTCAGCGAGTGCGTCCGGGCCCAGACCGGAAAGACCTATAAGGAGCTGCTGCAGAAGCACCGGATGGAGACCGCCGCCCGCCTGCTGCGCCGCAGCGACCTGAACATCCAGCAGATCATCACCCAGGTGGGCTACGAGAACACCAGCTACTTCTACCGCCTGTTCCATGAGCGGTATGGCCAGAGCCCCCGGGAGTACCGCCGGGCACGCAGCCAGCGCACATAAGTGCATCAGTGAACGACCCTCTCCGCCTTTGCAGCAGGCTTTGACGGAGAGGGCCGTTTTGTGTTATATTAAGGCAGAACGATCAGGGCGGGCAGCGGCCTGCCGGAAGAGAGGTTGGATGAAGATGTTTCGTGGAGCAAGACGTGCAGATCTGGATGCGATCCTGAAAATTTATGCCCGCGCCCGGCAGGCGATGGCGGATTCCGGCAACCCCACCCAGTGGGGAGATCATTTCCCGCCGCAGGAGCTGCTGGAAGAGGACATTGATTCCAACCGGCTGTTCCTCTACCTTGTCAACGGCGAGCTGGAGGGCGTGTTTGCCTTTATCCTTGGCCCGGATCCCACCTATGCCCGGATCGAGGATGGCAAGTGGCTGAACGATACCCTGCCCTACGGCACCATCCACCGGCTGGCTTCGGCGGGCAGGCACCCCGGCGTTGCCGCCGCTGTGATCACCTGGTGTCTGGAGCACTGCGAGAGCCTGCGGGCCGACACCCACGCCGACAACAAGATCATGCAGCACCTGCTGGAAGAAAACGGCTTTACCAAGTGCGGCATCATCCATGTGGAGGATGGCACGCCCCGCATTGCCTACCAGAAAATGTCCCTTACCCTGCCTTTGCGCCGGGATTGAACCGCAAAAATGCGCCGCCCCACCGGAAACGATGGAGCGACGCTGTTTTTATGCAGTTCTGTCAGGCGTGGAAGGGAGCGGGTGGGCCTGCGTTCAGGAAGCGGCAGCTGCTGCCGGAGCTTCCGGGGCGGGCTGCTCTGCTGCGGTTTCTTCCGGCGTGGGCTGGAAATACTTCTCGTACAGCTCCATGCCGATGCGGTAGCCCTGCCACACGATGACTGCCGTGCCTGCACCGGCCACGCCGATGATGGCGGCAGTGCCCAGAATGCTGGGCTCGCTCTCGATGGTGGCATCCCGGTACTGGGCTTCCACGGTCACGGTGCTGCCCTTGGCCACGCTGCCCGCCGGGATGGTAAAGCTCTCATCGTTGTAGGCGACCGCCGGGTTGCCCAGCAGGCTGGCTTCATCCATGGCCCACAGGTCGAACACCATGCCCTCGGGCACGGCGCTCTGGTTCAGCGTCACCTTGACCTCGGCATCCACCGGCACGCTGGCGCTGGTCACGGCTTCGCCGCCGTTGTAGGTGAACGTGCCGCCCTTCACCGTCAGGGTGTAGGTGGGGGCTTCGGGTTCGGGCTCGGGTTTGGGTTCGGGCTTCGGGTCGGGAATCTTCTCCCAGTTGGCGTAAAGGGTGAGCTGGCCGGTAGGAGCGCCAGGGAAATCATACAGCTCGCCATCTTCTGTGAGCCAGCCCTTGAACTCATAGCCAACCACGTTGGGAAGCGTGGTGGGAGCTGTCAATGTCCCGCCCGTTTTGACGAACACTTTTATCATTCGCTCTGCTTCAGGCACTTTGTCGCCATAGTCGAAGGTGACGAGAGTGGGGACATAGCCAGAAAGAGCAGAAATAACGCTTTCACTTGTGCCAGAGTAGCGGATGTCATTCAGGCTAGTACAACCATCGAAAACATACGGGCCAATTGAAGTTACGCTGCCGGGAATCGTGATACTAGTCAGGCTAGAACAATTCTTGAAAGCCTCGAGGTCAATAGTTGTCACACTATCAGGAATCGTGATACTGGTGAGCTTAGTGCAGTTACAAAAAGCAGCCAAGCCAATTGAAGTTACACTGCCGGGAATCGTGATACTGGTGAGGTTGGTGCAATCTTCAAAAGCGCTGCTACCAATGGAAGTTATATTATTTGAAAGTGTGATGCTGCTTAAGTTTGTGCAATGGAAAAAAGCCAAGGGTCCGATATATGTGACACTTTGCGGAATTGTAATGTTAGTAAGGCTGGAGCAATAATAAAAAGCATCCCAGCCAATGGATATTACACTATCTGCAATGTCAACATGAGTTAGCTTAGCAAACCGGCTAAAAGCGCATTGTCCAATCGAAGTTACGCCGGGAGAAACGACAACAGAGGTGATTTGATCGTGGAAGCTGTACCATGGCTGATAGCTACCAAATGGAAAATCTTCCATTGCACCACTGCCGCTAATCGTCAACTTATAAGTACTCGGGTCATCCGTGTTTTCGGTCAGCTGCCAAGTGACACCAGACCCATCTCCAGCTGCGCCGCCGGTCAGCGTTGCACCGGGTTCAACCACCAACTGGACATCCGGGTTCAGGGGGCGCAGTGCGGTTCCTGAACCGGAAAAATCATAATTGCCGCTTTCCAGCGTCAGCGTGTTATTGCTCGCATCAAAATTCCAGCCGTTGCCGCTGTATTTTTTGTTGCTGCCCATAGGGCCAACGGGGTAGCCGTTTTCGTCAATTACCAGCCGGGTCAGCATGCTCAGGGTAACGGTGTCTGTACCAGTGGATGGTGCGGTGAAAGTGACAAAAAAACTATCAGAGGGTGCATGGTCAGTAGAATAGCTTGCACTTGGTGCCCAATCTTTTAACAAACAAGGTGTGCCGTTTGTGTCTCCGAATGTAACATCAATAGGAAATAATATTGCTTGACTGTTACGGAAAAAAATATGGATGGTGATGCTGGTATTATGGTCGGAATTGGGAATGACATAACCGCTGTTGCCGAAATAATTGATTCCTGCATCGTAACACCCATAGTTGCCATTCTCCGGGAAATTCACATTCAAGGTATAGCCGCTAGCGACAGTGTCACCCGCTGGTTTTTTATCAAAAATGCCGCCATTTATAGTACCACTATTAGAAAGACTAGAGACACTAAAGACACCACCTTCAATGGTTCCGGAAATTCTATTTGTAAAATATAGAGGCCCCAAAGCAGAAAGAAACTTACCGCCTGTAATGATGCCAGAATTTTCAAATGTTAAATCATTACGACTCAAGGGCTGAAAGACTCCACCAGTAATCGTTCCAGAATTCGTTATATTATTTATAAAGCGCCCATCTGTAATTGTGGCTTTTTCACCAATTGTGAGAGCGCATTCAAGGGCGTTTCCACTACCAGAAACAAGTTTGGAAAAATCATATTCTGTCGGGTTGGCAGGATGCAGTTTAAGAGTGGTGCCATCATAGCTCCAGCCCTCACCAGAACAACTTGTAGTATGGGTACGGTTAGCATCGATAGAACCTTCGGGATATCCATCAACAATTTTTAATTGGCCGCCTCCCTCCGCCCACGCTGTGATTGCCGACACAGGCAGAAGCGTTACCGCCATGCACAGCGCCACCAGAAGGCTGAGTAGTCGTTTCTTCATAGGGGGTCCCTCACTTTCTTTGGGCCGGAAGTGGAGCTCCGGCAAAAATGGATGCTCTTACTTCCTTAAATACACGCCGTGCGGAATCCTTTCACCCTTTTTCAAAAAAATTTGAAAAAAAAAAACGAACTGCAAAACAGTCCGTTTTCGGGTCATCTTTCGTAATGTGTCCAAAGGCTTAAAATCTTGATGGTTTGCTCTTCTTCAAAAACATCATACACAAGGCGGTGCTGTATGTTGATGCGCCTGCTGTACGAGCCGTTCAAATCGCCCACCAGCTTTTCATAGGGCGGCGGGTTCTGGAACGGATTTTCTTTTATAACGGAGATCAGCGCCTTCGCTTTTTCGTCAAGATGGGCGGATTTCAGCTTTGGAATGTCCTTGAGCGCGGTTTTCGCATAAACAATCTTGTACATTTACCACTCCACAGCCGATTCGTCAACACAATCTTCCAGCGGTTCGGCCTTGGCCGCCAGGAGCTTTTCCCGCATTCCCGGCACGGAGACGAGATAAAGCGTTTCCATAATGCCGCTGTAATCTTCTTCCGAAAGCAGAACAGCGTTGCCGTCTTTGGTGCAGATGTTCAGCGGTTCATTGTACTTTACGGTCTGCTCTACATACTGGAAAGCATTCTTGCGAAAGTTCGTGATATTAGTGGTCGTCATCGTGCATCACCTCTTATGTACATAATAGCGTACACACTGCGCGGTGTCAAGACCTTTTTTGCCGAACTTGGGGCTTGTGGAGCGGGGGCAATCGTTCTATAATACAAGCTGTGAAATGAATCACAAAAGGGGTGGAACGTATGGACAAAAAACTGAACGAGGCCGTGGCGGCGCTGCGGCCCCAGATGGTGGCGGCGCTCCAGCGGCTGGTGCGCAGGCGCAGTGTGGAGGCCGACCCGCTGCCGGGCAAGCCCTTTGGCGAGGAGGTGGATGCCTGCTTTGCCGAGGCGCTGGCCCTCTGCCATGAGCTGGGCTTTGAGACCACCGACATGGATCGGTACATCGGCTGGTGCGAGATCGGCACCGGGGACGAGATGGTGGCGGTGCTGGGGCATCTGGACGTGGTGCCCGAGGGCGAGGGCTGGCATCACCCGCCCTACGCCGCCGAGATCGAGGGCGGCAGGCTGTATGGCCGGGGTTCCATTGACGACAAAGGCCCGGTGGTGGCCAGCCTGTTCGCGCTGAAAGCCATCCGGGATCTGGGCATTCCGCTCAACCGCCGTGTCCGGCTGCTGTTCGGCCTGAATGAGGAGACCAACGACCGGGATGTGCTGTACTACAAGGCCCACGGTGGGGAGATCCCGGTGCTGGGCTTCACCCCGGACGGCGAGTATCCGCTCATCAACGGCGAAAAGGGCATCCTGAACGAGAGCTATGCTGTGCAGCTGCACCAGACCGGGGCCTGGCAGCTGAGCAGGGTGCAGGGCGGCGTGGCCGGCAATGTGGTGCCGGACTACGCCTGCGCTGCGCTGACCGCCCCGGCGGGGGCCTCCCTGCCGGATGCGGAGCACATCACTGTGACAGCCGTCCCCGGCGGCTATCAGGTGGAAGCGGTGGGCGTTTCGGCCCACGGCAGCCACCCGGAGCAGGGCGAAAACGCCATTGGGCGGCTGGTGTGCTACCTTGACCGGCTGCCGCTGGAGGGGGATGCCAAGCAGGCCGTGCACTTTCTGGCCGAGAAGCTGGGCACCGACCCCTACGGCGAGCGCCTGCTGGGCCACCGGCTGGAGGATGCGCTCTCCGGCCCCATGAGCTGCAACTGGGGGCTGATCGAGGGCGACGCGCAGCATCTGTGGGTCAAGCTGAACTACCGCTATCCCGTGACCATGGAACGGGCAGACTGCCAGCCCGCTGTGCAGGCCGCCTTTGAGGCCGCAGGCTGGGCGCTGGATGGGCAGGTGCACAAGGAAAAGCTCTACTACCCTGCCGAGACCCCGCTGGTCAGCGCCCTGCTGGAGGTTTACCGGGATGCCACCGGCGACAATGCCCCGCCCAAGTGCATCGGCGGCGGCACCTACGCCAAGATGCTGCCCAATGTGGTGGCTTTTGGCCCCCTGTTCGCGGGTGACCCGGTCACAGAGCATCAGCCCGATGAATGCATCGATCTGGAACGTCTGGTGCAGAACGCCCAGATCATTGCAAACGCCATTGTCAAGCTGGCAAACCTGCCGCTGGAATAAGAAGGAGGACGGGACTATGAAGATCACACAGGTGCGGCTGGGCCGCATTTCCACCCCGCTGCGGGTGCCGTTCAAAACGGCACTGCGCACTGTGAACAGCGTTGAGGATGTTATCGTGGAGCTCCACACCGATACCGGTGCGGTGGGCTACGGCGAAGCACCCCCGACCGGTGTCATCACCGGCGATACCACCGGGGCCATCCTCGGTGCCATTCAGGATCATATCGCCCCTGCCCTGCTGGGCCGCGACCTCGATGAATTTGAGGATCTGACCGCCGCTGTGCAGAAGGCGCTTGTCCACAACACCAGCGCCAAGGCCGCTGTGGACATGGCCCTGTGGGATCTGCTGGGCCAGAAGTACAGCGCCCCTGTCTACCGGATGCTGGGCGGTGCCCGCAGGAACATCGTGACCGATATCACCATCAGCGTCAACCCGCCGGAGGAGATGGCCCGGGATGCCCGCACCGCCGTCCAGCGCGGCTACGACTGCCTGAAGGTCAAGGTTGGTATCGACCCGGAGCTGGATGTGGCCCGCCTTGCCGCGGTGCGGCAGGCCGTGGGCCGGGACATCAAGCTCCGCATCGATGCCAATCAGGCCTGGAACGCCAAGCAGGCGGTCCGCATCCTGAACCAGATGCAGGAGAAGGGGCTGGACATTGAGTTCGTGGAGCAGCCCGTGCCCGCCGCAGACCTTGAGGGGATGCAGTATGTCACCCGCCATGCCGATGTGCCCGTGCTGGCCGACGAGAGCGTGTTCAGCCCGGCAGATGCCCTGCGGATCATGCAGACCGGCGCGGCCGACCTGGTGAACATCAAGCTGATGAAGTGCGGCGGCATCACCAATGCCCTGCGCATTGCCGCCGCCGCTGAGGTGTACGGCGTGGAGTGCATGATCGGCTGTATGCTGGAAGCAAAGATCTCGGTCAACGCCGCTGTGGAGCTGGCCTGTGCCAAGAAGATCGTCACCAAGATCGACCTCGACGGCCCGGTGCTCTGCAGCGAGGACCACATCCTCGGCGGTGCCGTGTTCGACGAAAAGAACATCACCGTCTCCGACGCGCCCGGCATGGGCATTCAGGGCTTTGTGCCCGGCAAGGTGTCCTATCTCGACTAAAACAGGAACAGACCGCATCCCGAAACACACGGGGTGCGGTCTCTTTTTGTGAAATTGTATTCTGTGTGCGGACAGTGAAAAAAGCTCGTGTCTGTATATGTTGAAATGAAAAACAAAAAAAGCGGGCAAAATCTTTGACTTTTCGGCCTGCAAGGCGTATAATCGTACTTGTTCCGTGTAGAGGAATGGGAAAACTGTGCGCAATAGGCGCACAATCTGGATAGGGGAGTAGAAAAGTTATGAAAACATTGAAAGCGGTTGCGGCAAGGTACAACGCCACCAGCCTGATCCTGCGCATCGTCATCGGCCTTGTGGTCGGTGCGGTGCTGGCACTGGCGGTGCCCGGTGCGGGCTGGGTGGAAGAGTTCGGCAGCCTGTTCGTGGGTGCCCTGAAGGGCATTGCCCCGGTGCTGGTGTTCATTATCGTGGCCAGTGCGCTGGCGCAGGGCACGTCCAAGCTGGACCGGCGCTTTGGCACGGTCATCTGGCTGTACATGCTCACCACCTTCCTGGCCGCCGCCATTGCGGTGGTGACCAGCTTCCTGTTCCCTCAGACCGTCGTTCTGGCTGAGGCGGCAGAATCCGAGGTGGTGCCCCAGGGTCTGGGCGAGGTGATGAACACCCTGCTCACCAACTTTGTGGCAAACCCCGTCAGTGCCCTGCTGAACGGCAATTACATCGGCATCCTGTTCTGGGCCTGCCTGTTCGGTCTGGCCATGAAGAAGTACGGCGCGGACAGCACCAAGCTGTTCCTGGCAAACACAGCGGATGCAGTCTCCCAGATCGTCCGCTGGATCATCAATCTGGCACCCTTCGGCATCATGGGCCTTGTGTACACCAACGTGTCCAGCAACGGCCTGTCCATCTTTACCCAGTACGGCAGGCTGCTGCTCCTGCTGGTGGGCACCATGCTCTTTATGGCACTGGTCGTCTCGCCCTTCATCATCTTTGTGTATCTGCACTGCAACCCGTATCCGCTGGTGTTCCGCTGCCTGCGTGAATCCGGCCTGACCGCCTTCTTCACCCGCAGCTCTGCCGCCAACATCCCGGTCAATATGGATCTGTGCGAAAAGCTGGGGCTGGATAAGGATATGTATTCCGTCTCCATCCCGCTGGGCGCTACCATCAATATGGATGGTGCCGCCATCACCATTACCATTATGACGCTGGCTGCGGCCAATACGCTGGGCATTCAGGTGTCCCTGCCCGCCGCCATCCTTCTTTCGGTGATGAGCGCTCTGGGTGCCTGCGGCGCTTCCGGCGTGGCTGGCGGCTCCCTGCTGCTGATCCCCATGGCCTGCTCCCTGTTCGGCATCTCCAATGATATCGCCATGCAGGTGGTCGGTGTCGGCTTTATCATCGGCGTGGTGCAGGATTCCGTGGAAACTGCCCTGAACTCCGCCGGTGACGTGGAATTTGCCGCCACAGCGGAATATCACCAGTGGCGCAAGGAGGGCAAGCCCTTGCCGGCGTTCCTGTGCAAGTGATGCAAAACTGAAATGGCTTTTCAAAGGCTGCTGTGCTGCTGGCACGGCGGCCTTTTTGTTTGGAACTTTTTTCTGGGCATTTTGCACAGGAAAGCCCTCGTCCTGTTTGAAATTGACGGATTCTGACGGATTTTGCATGAGAGTATCCCCTTTTACAGAAGAAATTCTGGGCAAAACGGAGAGAAAATCTGAAAAAACTTTCCAAACAAGGTTTCAATCGTCCATGTATACAAGAACTTTATTTTTCATAAAAAACGTTTTGTGCTAGTTGCGCAAAGGACGAAAGAACGTTAAAAATGTATCACTAAATTCATAGTTTGTTCATAGAATTTATAAAACGATTTCATAATTGAGTGGCATAATATGGCCATCCTCAGAGAGGGGAACAAAAGAACGAAGGGTTCTGAACGGTTCCGCTCTGAGGATGCAGGGAAATAGAGGCCCTGCCAAAAAACACAATGACATTTACCGATATACGGAGGATATTTATTATGATGAACAAGAACACTGCTATTCTGGACAACACTATGATGGACGCTTACCTGACTGTCACCGAGGGCGTGTCCGATAACTGCGGCATTGGCCTGGCTTTTGCAAGCCTGCTCGAGAGCGCAAAGAAGAACTTTGTCAACCAGAGCAACCGCCGCGCTGTCAATGCAAGCTTTGCCGGCTGATCTTCTCCAATTTGCCGGTTGAAGATTCTCCTTCTTTTTTTGTTACAGCTGCTGCCACACTGTAATATGAACTGAAAAGCCCGGAACCACCTGCCGCCATAGCAGGTACGGTTCCGGGCTTTTTTGCTGTGTGGGTTCGGCCAGCGCAGGGGTTTTAAGCCGTCAGCTTTGCTTTCTGCAGCGCGGCCACGATCAGCGGAATGAGGATGAGCTGCGCCACGATGCCGGGCACAGCAGTGAGCACCGCACCGGACAGGAACGCGCTGAACGGGAAGCTGGAGCCGGACAGACCGGCCAGCACAAAGCGCACCGCACCCCAGACAAGGCGGCCTGCCACCATTGAGGTGACAAGGGCGGCGTAGATCATGGGCAGGGTGTGCTGCACCTTGCGGTACATGAAACCGGCCACAGCGCCGTATGTGGCCAGCTCAAAGGCCATGGCGATGGCAATGGGGTACATCGGGGGCATCCCGAACAGCACCGAGCGGAGCAGCGGGGCGGCAAAGCCCAGTGCCAGGCCCCAGGGGCCGCCCAGCACGAAGCCAGCCAGCAGCACCGGGAAGTGCATGGGGCAGAGCATGTTGCCGATCTGAGGCACATGGCCGGTGATCATGGGCAGCACAAAGGCCAGTGCCAGAAACAGTGCGGTCAGCACCAGATCACGGGTCGCGGAACGGGTCTTGGTATTCATCAATGATTCCTCCTGAAAATGCGCAGACAAAAAGGGCCTGCCGCCAGCACGCGCGCCAGCGGCAGACCCCTTCATGGTGTCTGTTTCAAAATAATGTTTGCGGGGAGAAACACGGGCTTCGGCCCGCAAAGCCCCGGCTTCAGCCGGGAATTGTGCAAAAAGTATAGCAGATGCAAAGCCGCCTTGTCAAGCTCAGCGGATGAGGATGGTTACGGGGTGGTGTTTGCGGATTTTTGAAATTTGTAGATGTAATAAAAGGAATCTTCACCGGGGCCTTCTGCAAATGTACTGTTACAGACATTGGTGTGAGAATAACCATTGTCGGAGGCTGCATTCAATTCGGCATCAGAAAGCGCATGTTCCATAAAGAGCCAGATCTCAGGATCGGAAGAAGTGAAGCACTGAGAAGTATTGGAGGATTCGATTTGAGCATGGACACGTCCCGGAAAGTAATAATCAAAGAGTGTCCAGTCTAGGAAGTAGTTCGTTGTATAAAGAACTGCATCCTGAGAGGGGGTAATAACTTCCAGACACTGGGTGGTCGCAAGGTCGATGCGCTTTTCCCGCTGATAGGTTTGGTAGAGATCCGGTAGACTGCACACCAGCGTTCCCAAAATCAGAATACTGGACAGAATGGTTCTCCAACGGACTTTAGATAGAAGAAAGCCAAAAACCAGGTAAACGACTGCGGTGAGCGGATAAAGGTATCGAACGAGAAAAAGCGGGCGAAAGGCATGTGAAACGATCAGCCCGACTGCGGAGGTGCCGGCAGCAGAAAGCAAGCCGGTCAAAAGCCAGATCGTATCAGGGGCGAAGAGCCATTTAGAGGACGACTTGGCCTGTGCTGTGAAATAAAGAAGGAATGCAAGACCGAAAATGAGGACTGTCCAAGAAGGATTGAAGAAGAATCCGATACAATTGATCGGAGAAGGAATGAAGGTGGACCACCAGTCTGCCGCAGCACGTTTGAAAGTGGGAAGCAATACCAGAAGCCAGGGAAGGTAGACGACCACTGCGACACAATAAGTGATAAGGATTTTTTTGAAGCTGCTCTTATCCTGCGGAAGCAGAGAAAGCAGAGCCAGATAGAAAAATGCAACGGAAATCAGGGCATAGTAGTGCGTATAAGCGGCACAAAGAGAGGCAACGCTGAAAATGACCCAATCGGAGGTTTTACCGGAATGAAGAATGTTATGGAGTGCCAGATAGGCCGCTAACACAAAGAAAGCGCCGAGTGAATACATTCGGGCCTCGACATTGAACATGATAGCGGTATCAGTCAAAGAGGCAAAAGTGGAAACAACAACTGCGGGAATCAATCCGAACTGTCTGAAAATCACTGTACAGGCAAGAATCAGAATGAGTCCATAGGGAATCAGGGCCGACAGATGATAGACATATCCGTGATTGCCCAGAAGATGATATAGGAGCTGTGTGAAAAGATAGTACAGCGGCGGATGGTTATCTGCCGCTGTGACTTGGAGCATTTCAAAAACATTCATTTGAGCAAGGCCGATGCTGAACCCTTCATCTCCCCAGAAGGAGTTGTCAAAAATGCGGACAAAGTGCAGGGCGAACAGCACAAGGGCATACAGATACAGCAGCCAGGGCAAAATCCTGCGGCTGCGCTGTGCCCGGGATGTGGGTGCGGAAAAAGACATAGGAACCTCCCAAAATGATAAAAAAGCAAACAAATTCATCTTATTATATCATACAGCGGCAAAAGATGATATTGCAAAGCGGCCAAAAGCTGCAAAAATGTTTTGCGGGGGCAAAATGGCCCTGCATTTTCAACAAAAACGGGAACATTTACAAGCGATTTTGCCAAGGGATGTACATTTTGACGAAAGAACCTTGACGTTTTTGCATAGAATAGATAATATAGACTTGAGAAATAGCGCATCAGGGCGTACGGCCCGGGTGCGTACCATAATCCGATGCAAACGCTGAGGTTCATACGGGAGGACCAAAGATGACAAATGCAGAAAAGCTTACCCTGGCAAAACACGCCTGCCACATCCGCATGGGCGTGATCGAGGGCACTCACAGCGCCAAGTGCGGCCATCCGGGCGGCAGCCTGGATATCGCCGAGGTGCTGGCGTACCTCTATTTCGTAGAGATGAAGGTGGATCCGAAGGATCCCAAGAACCCTGACCGCGACCGTCTGGTGCTCTCCAAGGGCCATGCGGCTCCGGCGCTGTACGCCGCGCTGGCTGAGCGTGGGTTCTTCCCGGTGGAGGACCTCAAGACCCTGCGCAAGATTGGCAGCTACCTGCAGGGCCACCCCAACATGAACAGTGTGCCGGGCGTGGATATGTCCACCGGCAGTCTGGGTCAGGGTGTGAGCGCCGCCTGCGGCATGGCACTGGGTGCTAAGCACGCCGGTAAGCCCATCAATGTTTACACCATCCTGGGTGACGGCGAGGTGGAAGAGGGTGAGTGCTGGGAGGCCTTTATGTTTGCTTCTCACTACGGCCTGTCCAACCTCTGCGTTATGCTGGACCGCAACCATCTGCAGATCGACGGCACCACCGAGACCGTGATGAACAGCGCCCCGCTGGAGGAGAAGCTGAAGGCCTTCAACTTCAACGTGCTGACCATCAACGGCCACGATCTTGATGCCATTGAGAGCGCCATCGCCGCTTTCCACGCTGAGAACGAAAAGCCCACCTGCATCATTCTGGATACCCTCAAGGGCAAGGGCGTTTCCTTTATGGAGAACTCCGTTGACTGGCACGGCAAGGGCCCCAACGATGAGGAATACGCACAGGCCATGCAGGAGCTGAATGCAGCTTACGCCGCGCTGGAAGAGGAGGACAAGTAAGATGGCAGAAGTGAAGAAGATCGCTACCCGTGACAGCTACGGCAACACCCTGAAGGAGCTGGCCGCCGAGGGCCACGACGACCTGGTGGTGCTGGACGCTGACCTGGCTGCCGCCACCAAGACCGGCATGTTCCGCAAGGCGCACCCGGACCGTCACTTCGACTGCGGCATTGCAGAGGGCAACATGATGGGCGTGGCCGCAGGTCTGGCCACCATGGGTTATGTTCCCTTTGTTTCCAGCTTTGCCATGTTTGCCGCAGGCCGTGCCTTTGAGCAGATCCGCAACTCGATTGCTTACCCCCGCCTGAACGTCAAGATCGGTGCCACCCACGGCGGCATCTCTGTGGGCGAGGACGGTGCTTCCCACCAGTGCTGCGAGGACTTTGCCCTGATGCGCAGCCTGCCCGGCATGACCGTGATCTGCCCCGCAGACGATGTGGAGGCCCGTGCCGCTGTGCGTGCCGCTTACGCCATGCAGGGCCCTGTTTACCTGCGCTTCGGCCGTCTGGCTGTGCCGGTGTTCCACGATGAGGCTACCTATCACTTTGAGCTGGGCAAGGGCGAGCAGATCACCGAGGGCAGCGACATTGCCATCATCGCTACCGGCCTGATGGTCAACGAGGCCCGTCTGGCTGCCGAGCAGCTGGCTGCCGAGGGCATCCACGCCCGGGTCATCAACATCCACACCATCAAGCCTCTGGATGAGGAGATCGTCCTCAAGGCCGCCAAGGAGTGCGGCAAGGTCATCACCGCCGAGGAGCACAGCGTCATCGGCGGTCTGGGCGAGGCTGTCTGCGCCGTCCTGAGCGAGAAGCTGCCTACCCCTGTCCGCCGCGTGGGCGTGCAGGACAAGTTCGGCTGCTCCGGCCCCGCATGGGACCTGCTCAAGCTGTACGGTCTGGATGCAGCGACCATCTGCAAGACCGCTCACGAGATGCTGGGCTGATCCAGAAAGTCAATAAAAGCCGGTCGGCGTATGCCGACCGGCTTTTTGCGTGCAATTACCGTAAAAATTCGTGATTTTTCCGCACGATATCCGGGGAAACGTGCTGGCTGCTTGCACCCGGCGGCAAAGTGTGTTAAAGTGGGGCCAGATAAAAATTTTGAGAGAAGGAGCACCGCTATGAAATACGATTTCACTTCCATCATGGACCGCCACGGCAAGGATGCCATTGCAGTGGATGGCCTTGGCACCGGCTTTGCCCCCGCCGCCCCCAAGGAGGGCTTTGATGCTATCCCCATGTGGGTGGCCGATATGAACTTCCCCACCGTGCCCACCATCCAGGAAGCCATCATCGAGCGCACCAACCACCCCGCGTTTGGCTACTTCAACCCCACCGATGAATACTTCGATTCCATCATCCGGTGGCAGGCAAAGCGCAACGGCGTGCAGGGCCTGACCAAGGAGTGCATCGGCTACGAGAACGGCGTGCTGGGCGGCGTGATCAGCGCCCTGAACTGCGTCTGCTCCAGGGGCGATAAGATCCTGATCCACAGCCCCACCTACATGGGCTTCACCCTGAGCCTGAAGAACAACGGCTACGAGGCTGTCCACAGCCCGCTGGTCAAGGATGAGAACGGCGTGTGGCGGATGGACTTTGAGGACATGGAAAAGCACCTGAAAGAGGAAAAGATCCATGCCGCCATCATGTGCAACCCCCACAACCCCTGCGGCCGTGTGTGGGAGCGCTGGGAGCTGGAAAAGGCCATGGAGCTGTACAAGAAGTACGATGTGTATGTGGTCTCCGATGAGATCTGGTCGGACATCATTCTGAGCGGAAACAAGCACATCCCCACCCAGTCTGTGAGCGAGGATGCCCGCCAGCGCACCGCCGCTTTCTATGCCCGCTCCAAGACCTTCAATCTGGCTGGTCTGGTGGGCAGCTACCATATCGTTTACAACAACTGGTGGCGTGACCGCATGGAAAAAGAGTCCAGCCTGAGCCACTACAACATGATGAACGTCCTCTCCATGCACGCCCTGATCGGTGCTTACAAGCCCGAGGGCTACGAGTGGACCGACGAGCTCTGCGAGGTGCTGACCGGCAACATCGACTTTGCCTGCGATTACATCGAGAAGCATTTCGAGGGCGTGACCGTCTCCAAGCCGCAGGGCACCTACATGCTGTTCGTGGACTGCACCGACTGGTGCAAGGCCCACGGCAAGACCATTGAGGATGTGGAGCACGCCTGCTGGGATGTGGGCGCTGCCATCCAGGATGGCACCATGTTCTTTGGCCCCTGCCACCTGCGCATGAATCTGGCTTCTCCCCGTTCCCGCATCGAGGAGGCGTTCCACCGCATGGACAAGTACGTTTTTAACGCATGATCGCTTAAACACAGCAAAAAGTCCCGACCAGAACGGCCGGGACTTTTTTGCGTTTAATTCAGATCGAAATTGCCCACCAGCAGGTAGTAGAGCGCCTCTACCACCAGCGCTGCCGAAAGCTGGGAAGGCATCATATCGCTGGCAATGCGCTGGATACGGTTGGAGGCCAGCAGGGTATAGCTGGCGTGGCCTGCCAGCGCCGAGCGCTTGTCGCAGGTGATGAGGATGACCGGTGTGCCGTTCTTCTTGGCGGCACGGGCGGCCGTCTCCAGCGTCTCGCAGCGGCCTGCGCTGGAAATGAGCAGCAGGGCATCTTTTGGGGTCAGTGCCGAAGCGAAAGACCGTGCCTTTTCTGGCACCGGGCTGATCATGCAGCGCTTGCCCAGACTGCCCAGCTTGAGCGAAGCATCCATGGCAACGGGCAGGCTGCTGCCGTTGGCTTCGATCTCAATGATCTCTGCCGCCCGTAGAATGGAAAGCACCTTTCTCAGCTGGACAAGGTTCAAGGCCTGAATGGTGGCCTGAACCTCCTCCTGACGGTTGTTCTGAAGATCGAGCAGGGCCTGGTGCAGCGGATCATTGGGGGGCCTTTTGCGGGCCTCCGTTTCCTGCTGCTCCAGCACATCCCGTGCAAGCTCCAGTTGGAATTTGCGATAATTTGCGTAGCCGAGCTTGTGGCACAGCCGGGTGACCGTGGCTTCGGACGAGTGGCTGGCCTTTGCAAGCTCCGCAGAGGTGGCGACCGAGGCCCACTTTACATCTGCAAGAATGCAGTCCGCAATGCGCCGTTCGGCGCTGTAAAGCTGGAGCCCGGAGCACAGCTGGGTGACGACGCTTCCCGGGGAATCGTGCATAGCAATACCTCCCTGTGCGCGCTGTGCATTGGGCACAACGCACAGTACTCTGGGAATAGTATACCGATTTTTTGGTGAAAAATCAATTGAATCTGGCAAGAAAATGCATATCGTTCCAAAATAAACCGGGATCCCGCCAGAACCCGCTGTCTGTCAAATTCTCCAAACCGGAATAAGCTGCGCTGAAATTACAAAAAAAAAAGGACTGCTCCGCTGGAGCAGTCCTTTTTGCGTTTTGAGGGGCGGGAAGGTGCGATCAGCACCCTTCCTTTTCGGCCAGCTTCCGGCCCATGAGCACGCCCATGACGGAGGCCATCATCAGGCCGCGGGTCCAGCCGGAGGAGTCACCCAGGCAGTGCAGGCCCCGGATGTTGGTGTCGAGGTTCTCGTCCATCTTGACCTTGTTGGAGTAGAACTTCAGC
>OFMM01000562.1_pt1 | contig 23569 bp, 26 predicted proteins | sample 1541811 | NCBI WGS metagenome assembly OFMM01 (sample SAMN04209246, study PRJEB22552) | human gut metagenome | biome: gut; material: feces | host: Homo sapiens | place: USA: Oklahoma
GCTACTTCTTCTACGAGATCAAACGCTTTGATATCAAGGGCAAAGCCTACCTCCGCACACTCGGAAAATACTATATCGTTGACATCGGACTTCGCAACTATCTGCTGGGCTTCCGTAATCGGGACAGCGGTCACGCCATTGAGAATGTCGTTTACTTTGAACTGCTTCGCCGTGGCTATGATGTAGCAATTGGCAAGATCGGCAACGCCGAGGTTGACTTCATTGCAACTACCGCCGACGAGAAAAAGTATATTCAGGTAACGGAATCGATGATGAGTGAGGACGTGCGCAAACGGGAGCTTGCACCGCTTCAAAGTATCCGCGATAACTACGAAAAAATCGTGCTGTCCCTTGAGCAGGGTCTTGATGCTTCCTACGACGGCATCAAATCCGAGAACCTCATCGACTGGCTGCTCAGCGAATAAGCACTGCATTTTCGGAGCAAAATCAAAAGTTTTTGCAGTTCAAGTCGGAAACTTCCTTAAACAGAACACTTTCGGACTTGCAAATAGATACAATTGAAGATTCAAAGCATCTGTCTACGGACAGGTGCTTTTCTTTTGCCCATTTTTAAGGAGAGTGATGTCAATGGGTATTTTTTCAGGGCTGTTCAAATCCAGGGACAAGCCTCAAAACCGCACGGCAGGAAGTGGCTATGCCTTTTTCATGGGTGGTACTACCTCCGGCAAAGCGGTGACAGAACGCTCCGCCATGCAGATGACTGCCGTGTATTCCTGCGTCCGTATCTTGTCGGAAGCTGTCGCAGGACTGCCGCTGCACCTTTATAAATACACGGACAGCGGCGGTAAGGCAATGGCGCTCGAGCATCCGCTCTACCGCTTGCTCCACGATGAGCCGAACCCAGAGATGAGTTCCTTTGTATTCCGGGAAACCCTCATGACGCACCTGCTCCTCTGGGGCAATGCCTACGCCCAGATCATCCGCAACGGCAAGGGTGAAGTGGTGGCGCTGTACCCGCTTATGCCCAACCGCATGGAGGTCAACCGGGACAAGAACGGCAAACTCTACTACCTCTATTCCACCCAGTCTGATGATGCGCCCACCATGAAAGGCTCAACGGTCTATCTCGACCCGTCCGAGGTGCTTCACATCCCCGGCCTGGGCTTTGACGGCTTGGTGGGCTACAGTCCCATCGCCATGGCGAAGAACGCCATCGGCATGGCAATTGCCTGTGAGGAATACGGTGCAAAATTCTTCGCCAACGGTGCTGCTCCGGGTGGTGTGCTGGAACACCCCGGCACGATCAAAGACCCGCAGCGTGTACGGGAAAGTTGGCAGTCCACCTTCGGCGGCAGCGGAAACGCAAACAAAATCGCCGTACTGGAAGAAGGAATGAAGTACACGCCCATCGGCATCTCGCCGGAGCAGGCGCAGTTTCTCGAAACACGAAAATTTCAAATCAATGAGATCGCTCGAATTTTCCGAGTCCCACCCCACATGGTGGGCGACCTGGAAAAGTCGAGCTTTTCTAATATTGAGCAGCAGTCCCTCGAGTTTGTGAAGTACACTCTTGATCCTTGGGTCATCCGCTGGGAGCAGTCCATTCAACGGTCGCTTCTGTCCAAGGACGAAAAAGCCGTGTATTTCGTGAAGTTCAATCTGGAAGGTCTGCTTCGCGGCGATTACCAGAGCCGCATGAACGGGTACGCCATCGGCCGCCAGAACGGCTGGATGTCCGCCAACGACATCCGGGAACTGGAAAACCTCGACCGCATCCCGGCAGAGGACGGCGGCGACCTGTACCTCATCAACGGCAATATGCTCCCGCTGCAAAACGCCGGAGCTTTTGCAAATATCAACACCGATAACGGAAAGGAGGAAAAATCCGATGAAGAAGTTCTGGAATTGGAAAAGCAGGACGGTGACCAACGAGGAGACGCAGGAACAGATCCAAGAGAGAACCCTGTTCTTAAACGGCACGATCGCTGAGGAGAGCTGGTTTGACGATGATGTCACGCCGCAGCTTTTCAAGGATGAGCTGATGTCCGGCTCCGGGAATATCACCGTCTGGATCAACTCGCCCGGTGGGGACTGCGTGGCAGCCGCCCAAATCTACAATATGCTGATGGACTACCACGGTGACGTCACGGTCAAGATCGACGGCATTGCCGCCTCTGCCGCATCCGTCATTGCGATGGCTGGTACAAAGGTGCTCATGTCGCCCACGGCGCTCATGATGATCCACAACCCCTTGACGGTTGCTATCGGTGACAGCGAGGAGATGCAGAAGGCAATCGATATGCTCTCCGAAGTCAAGGAAAGCATCATCAATGCCTACGAGATCAAGACCGGCTTGTCCCGTGCCAAGATCAGCCACCTCATGGATGCCGAGACCTGGATGAATGCCAACAAGGCTGTGGAACTGGGATTCGCCGATGATCTGCTGTTCAAGGCAGATGGCGAAAGCGCCGCTGCGGAGGACAGCTTCGTGTTCAGCCGCAGAGCCGTCACCAACTCGCTCATGTCCAAGGTCAAGAGCCATCACACACCGTCCGAACCTGCGAAAAGTGCAGGCACACCCATCTCCGAGCTCGAAAAGAGACTCGCACTTATCAAACCTTAAGGAGGATACAAACAATGAGTAAGATCAACGAACTGCGCGCACAGCGTGCAAAGACCTGGGAGCAGACGAAGGCATTTCTCGACTCCCACCGAAGCGATAAGGGCGTCCTCTCCGCCGAGGACACCGCCACCTATGAGAAGATGGAACAGGAGATCGTCGACCTCGGTCGTGAGATTGAGCGCCAAGAGCGTCTGGACGCTTTCGAGCGTGAGCTGAACACTCCGGTCAACACCCCCATCACCCAGAAGCCCGACACGGCAAAGGTGGACACCAAGACTGGCCGTGCTTCCGATGCCTATAAGAAGGCGTTCTGGGCGCAGGCACGTACCAAGGGTGGTATGCTGACCGCAGAGATCCGCAATGCTCTGCAGGAAGGCGTGGACAGCGAGGGCGGTTACCTCGTCCCCGATGAATTTGAGCAGACGCTGGTGCAGTCTCTCGAAGCTGAGAATGTGGTCAGAAGCCTGGCTCATGTCATCACCACTGCTTCCGGCAGTCACAAGATCCCCATCGTCGCCACCAAGGGCACTGCTGCCTGGGTCGATGAGGAAGGTACCATTCCCGAAGGCGATGACGCTTTCGGTCAGCAGCTTATCGGCGCACACAAGGTCGCTACCATGATCAAGGTGTCCGAGGAGCTTCTGAACGACTCTGCCTTTGACCTGGAAGCCTACTTCCGCACCGAGTTTGCCCGCCGTATCGGCAACAAGGAGGAAGAGGCGTTCCTCACCGGCGACGGCAGCGGCAAGCCCACGGGCATTTTCAATGCCACTGGCGGCGGTCAGCTTGGCGTCACGGCCGGTTCTGCGACCGCCATCACCGCCGATGAGCTCATCGACCTGTTCTACTCTCTGAACAGCGCCTACCGCAAGAATGCCGTTTGGCTTCTGAACGACTCCACCATGAAGAACATCCGCAAGCTGAAGGACTCCAACGGACAGTATCTGTGGCAGCCCGCTCTGCATGAGGGCGGTTTTGATACGCTGCTCGGCAAGCGTATCTACACCTCTCCCTATGCGCCGGAGCTGGCGGCCGGTCAGAAGACCGTTGCTTTCGGCGACTTCAACTACTACTGGATCGGCGACCGCCTGGGTATTACTTTCAAGCGTCTGAACGAGCGCTTTGCGGAGACCGGTCAGATCGGTTTCATCGCATCCAAGCGCCTGGACGGCAAGCTCATTCTGCCCGAAGCCATCAAGGTACTGCAGCAGAAAGGCTCCGCTTCTTCCGGCGGTTAATGAGAGGAGGCGGCGGTGATGGACGAGCTTCTTTCCAAAGTGAAAGCCAACCTTATCCTGGAACATACGGCGGATGACACCTTGCTGAAAAGCTACATCACCGCCGCTGTTTCTTATGCCGAAAGCTACCAGCACATCCCGGAGGGCTACTACAAAGAGAACCCCATGCCGCCCACCACGGAGCAAGCCGTCATTATGCTGTCGTCCCACTTCTATGAAAGCCGGGACGGCAGCACGGGCGGCTTCTTTGCGGATAATACCGGAGCAGCACAGCAGGTGTGGAACACGGTCAATCTGCTGCTCCGCTTGGATAGGCGGTGGCAGGTATGAGTTTTGGAAAAATGAACGGCTTTGCCGACATCGTAGAAACCCGTCAAATCAAGGACAGCGAGGGCTTCATCCATTCCGAGAATGAAGTCCTCGCTTCCGTCCGTGTCTATCGGGAAGGTCGGCACGGCAGTCAGCGTTGGGCGAACCTCGCTGCATTCAGCGATGCGACCGACCTGTTCCGCTTTCGGTGTATTCCTGGGCTGACGGTCACTACCGACCAGTTTCTCATCTGCGATGACTGTCGCTACGACATTGTGTCCGTGGAGGATGTAAAGGGGCGTGGGATGTACATTGAGGTGCTGGCAAAGAAGGAGGTGCCGACCGTTGGCTAAGTGTGACATGAAAATGCCGGAGGATTTCCTTCTGAAGATTTCCAAGCTCGGCAGCAACTTTGACAGCGTTGCGGATACCGTCCTGCAGGCCGGTGGTGAGGTCGTGCTGAAAAGAGTCAAGAGCAATCTCTCCTCCGTTATTGGCAGAGGAACAAAATATGACTCTCGCTCCACGGGCGAACTGGAAGGTGCGCTCGGCCTTTCACCCTCCAAGCTGAACCGGGACGGCAACCACGACATCAAGGTCGGTTTTGCCGAGCCACGCTCGGACGGCGGCAGCAATGCCAAACTTGCCAACATTCTCGAATACGGTAAGCACGGTCAGCCTGCAAAACCGTTTCTGAAACCTGCGAAAACGGCGTCCCGGCAGGAATGCATCGATGCCATGACCAAGGCACTGGATGAGGAGGTGGAAAAGCTGTGAGCCTGCTATCCGATTTACAAACCATTGCCGAAAGCTGCGGCGTTCCAGTGGAAACGGGTGTGTTCTCCGGCAAAGCCCCGGACACCTATCTGGTCATCACTCCGCTGTCGGACAGCTTTGAGTTCCACGCCGACAACGCTCCCGGCTGTGAGACACAGGAGGCACGGCTGTCCCTCTTCACAAAGGGCAGTTACACCAAACTGAAAAACGCGATTGTCCGCGCCTTGCTGGGTGCGGATTTTTATATTACCGACCGCCGGTACATCGGCTTTGAAACCGAAACCGGCTATCATCACTACGCCATTGATGTGGCACAAATCTATGAATTGGAGGTTTAAGACATGGCAACCATCGGTCTTGACAGACTCTATTACGCCAAAATCACCGAGGACGCAAGCGGCGAGGAAACCTACGCTTCTCCGGTGCAGCTGGCAAAGGCCATGACCGCAGAGCTTTCTGTGGAACTGGCGGAAGCGACTCTCTACGCCGACGACGGTGCGGCAGAGATCGTAAAGGAATTCAAAAGCGGCACGCTGTCACTCGGCGTGGATGACATCGGTGCGACCGCCGCATCCGACCTGACAGGTGCGACCATCGACAAAAACGGCGTGGTCGTCTCCGCAAGCGAGGACGGCGGCGAACCCGTAGCGGTGGGCTTCCGTGCAAAGAAGTCCAACGGCAAATACAAGTATTTCTGGCTTTACCGTGTGAAGTTCGGTATCCCAGCGACAAACCTTGCCACCAAGGGCGACAGCATTACCTTCTCCACACCCACCATTGAAGGCACCATCCTGCGCCGCAACAAGCCGGACGCCAAGGGTGTGCATCCCTGGAAAGCAGAGGTCACCGAGGGCGATACCACCGTGACGGCGGCCACCATTTCCAACTGGTATAAGACGGTATACGAGCCGACCTATGCGGCATCACCCGAGAAATCCACTTAACGGAGGTAACTTATGATGGATAACGAAAGAACCGCAGTCATCACCATCGGTGATGAGGAATATACGCTGCTCCTCACGACCAAGGCCACCAAGGAGATCGCCGGTCGCTACGGCGGACTGGAAAACCTCGGTGAGAAGCTGATGAAGTCCGAGAACTTTGAAATGGCTATCGGAGAGATCGTGTGGCTTATCACGCTTCTGGCGAATCAGAGTATTCTTGTCCACAACCTCAAGGATAAAGAGCATCCCAAGGAGCTGCTCACCGAAGATGTGGTGGAGCTTCTGACCACGCCACTCGACCTTGCAGGATACAAAACCGCCATTACGGAAGCTCTCTATAAGGGCACCAAGCGGAATGTGGAAAGCGAGAAAGATTCAAAAAACGCGCAAGTCGGGTAACGGTCTCCGATGCAGAGCTGTTTACCCGGCTTCTCTATTACGGCCTTGCCCACCTTCATCTCAGCCAGGATGAGGTGTGGCTGATGCCGTTTGGTCTGCTGCTGGATCTGTGGGAGTGCCACAAGCAGTATAACGGGCAGGCTGTTCCTGCTCACGAACACTACATTGACGATATTATCCCGGACGGCATTTAAGGAGGTGACGGCGAATGGCAGACAGTTTCGGACTGAAGATCGGTCTTGAGGGTGAAAAAGAGTTCAAAAAAGCACTGGCGGATATCAACCAGTCCTTCAAGGTGCTCGGCTCCGAAATGAAACTCGCCACCTCTCAGTTCGATAAGAACGACAAATCCGTGGAGGCTCTCGCCGCACGGAATAAGGTGCTGCGAAAAGAGATCGATGAACAGACAACAAAAATCGACACCCTTCGCAAGGCTCTGCAGAATGCCGCCACCTCTTTCGGAGAGAACGACCGCCGCACCCAGAACTGGCAGATCCAGCTCAACAATGCCGAAGCCGCCCTCAACGACATGAATCGGGAGCTGGACGAAAATGAGAAGGCCATCAAGGATGGTGGCAAGGCTGCGGAGGAATCCGGCAGTAAGTTTGAAGGCTTCGGCAAGGTTCTCAAAACCGTAGGTGTGGCGCTCGGTGCAGTTGCCGTCGCCGCAGGTGCCGCCGCCGTAAAGCTCGGCAAAGAGGTCATCGCCGCCTATGCGGACTATGAGCAGCTGGTCGGCGGCGTGGATACCTTGTTCAAGGACTCCTCACAGGAGATCCAGCGGTATGCCGCCAACGCATACAAAACGGCAGGACTCTCTGCCAATGAGTACATGGAAACGGTCACGGGCTTTTCCGCAAGCCTGATCCAGTCCCTCGGCGGCGATACCGAGAAAGCCGCAAAGTATGCGGATATGGCAATCACGGATATGTCCGATAATGCCAATAAGATGGGCACGGATATGTCCTCCATTCAGAATGCCTACCAGGGTTTCGCCAAGCAGAACTATACGATGCTCGACAACCTCAAGCTGGGCTACGGCGGCACAAAACAGGAAATGGAGCGACTGCTCGCCGATGCGGAGAAGATATCCGGCGTCAAGTACGACATATCCTCCTACGCAGATGTGGTGGAAGCCATCCATGTCATGCAGGAGAGCATGGATATTGCGGGTACGACTGCAAAAGAAGCGGAAGCCACTATTTCCGGCTCTGTCAATGCGCTGAAATCCGCCGTGTCGAACCTCATCGTAGGCTTTGGTGATGCGGACGCTGACATGGAGCTGCTGTGCAACAACATGGTGGATGCCTTCAAGACCGTGGTTGCAAACATCACACCGGTTATTGAGAACATCGTGGCGGCTCTGCCCACGGCGCTGGACGCTCTGCTGACGGCTGTGGGTGAATTGCTGCCCACACTGCTGGACGCAGTCACCGAGCTGTTCTCGCAGGTGCTGGAAACGCTGCTGTCCCTGCTTCCGCAGCTTATCCCGGCGGCGGTGTCCGCGCTCATGACCATCGTGAATACGCTGATTGAGAATCTGCCACTGCTTATTGAGGCTGCGGTTCAGCTGGTGTCTACACTTGTGACAGGCATTGCGGATGCACTGCCCACGCTCATCCCGGCAACGGTGCAGGCAATCGTCACCATCGTGCAAGGGCTGGTGAACAGCCTGCCGATGCTCCTTGACGCAGCCTTACAGCTTATTACCGGGCTGGCGCAAGGCCTTTTGGATGCACTGCCCGTGCTGATTGCAGCTCTGCCGGAAATCATCAACGGTATCATTACCTTCATACTGGACTCCATCCCGCAGATTATCGAAACAGGCATTCAGCTTCTGACGTCCTTGGTGGCTGCTTTGCCGGATATCATTATGGCAATCGTGGAAGCTATCCCGAAAATCATTGACGGTATTATCAACGCGGTGCTGAATGCCATACCGCTCATTATTCAGGCAGGCATCGACCTGCTGATTTCCCTCATTCAAGCCCTGCCGCAGATCATCACCACCATCGTGCAGGCGATCCCGCAAATCATCTCCGGCATTGTCAATGCCCTCATCGGGAATATCGACAAAATCATCATGGCAGGCGTTCAGTTGTTCGTTGCCCTGATTGAAAACCTGCCCACCATCATCGTGGAGATCGTAAAGGCTGTGCCGCAGATCATTGCAGGCATCGTGAAAGCCTTCGGCTCTCTGATGTATAAGATCGTGGAGATCGGCGGCAACATCGTCAAGGGACTGTGGAGCGGTATTACCCAGCTTGCCTCGTGGCTGTGGGACAAGGTGTCCGGGTGGATCTCCTCCATCTGGGACGGCATCTGCGATTTCTTCGGTATCCATTCGCCCTCGAAGGAGATGGCATGGGTCGGTGAAATGCTGGTCAAGGGTCTTGCAGGCTCCATTGACGACAACGGCGATGAAGCGGTCAAAGCCGCAGAAGGAATGGCAGAGGACATCAATGGCGTCATGGGCGACCTTGCTCACGATATGCAGACGGCTCTGCCCACCGACTTTGACGTGAACGGCTCGATCCGCTCTGCCGTGGACGGCGTGGTCGGCAAGGCGGCGTCCGCTTTCACTATTGCCCTGAACATTACGAACTTCAACAATTACAGCAGTGAGGATATCCGTCAACTCACCAACGAAGTCATGGAAACGGCGAACCAGTTCGCCCAGCGGAAAGGAGTGGTATTCGCATGACCTATTTCACCTACAACGGCCGCAGTTCCGCTGATTTCGGTCTGCATATCGAGAAGAAGGACGTGTTCTCCGCACCGGAGTACGATGCGGAGTTCATCTCCATTCCCGGCAGAAGCGGTGACATCATCAATCCGAACCGCCGCTTTGCAAACATCAAGGTTACTTACACGGTGTTCCTCGCTCGGAAGAATATAGCCGCACTTGCCGCTGTCCTGCGGGACATTAAGGGCTGGCTTTATTCCGAGCCGGACAGATACCACGAGATCACCGACTCTTACGATGCGGAGTATTTCCGCTACGGTGTCATCTCCGGCAATCTGGACATTGAGGAGCAGCTAAACAAGGTCGGCAGCTTTACCGTGACCTTCAACTGCAAGCCCTACAAATACAGTTTTGCGGGACAGGAAACGGTGTCGGCTGACGCCTCCGAACTGACGATTACCAATCCGACGGCGTTTGAGAGCCGACCGTACATCAAACTCTATGGCAGCGGTACGGTGGCGCTGCTGATACAACCCCAAGGACGGGGCATGATGATTTCCGACTTGGACGAGTACATCGAGATAGACAGTGAGCTGATGAATTGCTTCAAAGGCACTGTCCTCAAAAACGATACGGTCAAAAGTGCAGTGTTTCCGGTTCTCAAGCCTGGAAACTGCACGATTGCCTGCACTGGCGATGTGACCGGAATTGAAGTCATCCCAAGGTGGTGCTGCCTATAAAACCTCTTCCCGGTGTGGGTGATTGAAAAGTTCACAGATTCATGATATAATTTTATGAGAATATTTGTGTACAGCGGAGGTGAGCAATTGAAAAAGAAGCTTATCCTTATTGGTATGGCAATATTGGTAGTTTTGCTTACAACATGGACAATTTGGGGAAATGTGACCGTAGGTATTACGCATTATACTGTTTTGAGCGAGAAAATCCCTGCGGCTTTCAATCATTACAGGATTTCCGTTGTATCCGACTTACACAACGCACATTTTGGGAAAAACAACGGTAATATTGTCTCTCTTATTGAAAAACAAAAGCCAGATATGATCGCTATAACCGGCGATTTGGTGGATTCGAGCAAGACCAACATTGAAATTGCGGAAAGCCTCATACAACGACTTGTTAAAATTGCACCATGCTATTATGTAACCGGAAACCATGAGGCTTGGATCGGCGAAAAATATCAGGAGCTTGAGAAGAAACTAATTGACGCAGGAGTTATCGTTCTCCATGATGAGTCGATGGAACTTACGAAAAACAATGAAACGATACTGCTTGCCGGTCTGGATGACCCCGATTTTACCGACCGGGATTCATCCATACAAGAAAGTATCCTGAAAGCCAAGCTCGGAGAAATGAATCTGACAGGCGAGTATTGCGTACTGCTGTCACACAGACCGGAAACATTTAGCGCCTATGTATCTGAGAATATTGACTTAGTATTAAGCGGACACGCGCATGGCGGGCAGTTCCGATTGCCCTTAATTGGAGGAATTGTTGCGCCGAATCAAGGCTTTTTCCCGAAATATGATGCCGGGAAGTACTCCGAAAACAATACGACCATGATAGTGAGCCGGGGTATCGGCAACAGTATTATCCCCATTCGGTTCAATAACAGGCCGGAAATTATTGTTGTTGAACTCCAAAGCAAATAAAGTTTTCGTTATTAAATACAACTCATTCGCCACCAGGGAGCGATCCCCGGTGGTATTTTTATGCCCGGAAGGAGGTGACAGCCTATGATTCCAGTCCTATACCCGCCCAACGCCACGGATTTTTTCACCTTCGGTCTGGGTGTGTTGACGGACACCATCTCCTGTGAGGTCACCGAGGAGCGAAACGGTGTGTTTGAGTGTCTGCTCAGATACCCGGTCAGCGGTCAGCACTATGGGCTAATCACCAAGGAGTGCATCATCAAGGCAAAGCCCAACGATACCGCCGCCGACCAGGCGTTCCGCATTTATCGCATCACGAAGCCCTTAAACGGCATCGTCACCATCTACGGTCAGCACATTTCTTATGACCTTGCCAATGTGCCGGTGCTGCCGTTCAGTACCGATAGCCGCTCTCCGCAGCTTATCCTCTCGCAGCTCCTTGCCGGAGATACACGCTTTACCGGCTGGACGGACTACTCGGATGCAAAGGCATTTTCCGTCACGCAGCCGAAAAGCGTCCGAGCCTGTCTCGGCGGTACAGAGGGTTCCATGCTCTCCAAATGGTACGGTGAGTTTGAATGGGACAACTTCACGGTAAAGTTCCATTCGCACCGTGGGCAGAAGACCGGTGTGGTCATTGAGTACGGAAAGAACCTCACAGCCCTGGAGCAGGACGAGGACAACAGCGGCGTGTATACCGCACTGCTCCCGTATGCCGTATACACACCGGAAGGCACGGACACCGAAACGGTAGTCACACTGCCGGAGGTCACGCTCCCCATTGTGACCTCGGAGATCGTCCGGGCAAAAACGCTCATCATGGATTTCTCCGACCAGTTTGGAGATGCGGCTATCACGGAGGAAGCGCTCCGGGCAAAGGCCAACAGCTACATCAAGGCCAATCCGCTCGGCACAACTATTCCGACAGTAACGGTCTCTTTCGAGCCGCTCTGGAAACAACCGGAGTATTCGGCACTCTTGGAGCGGGTCAATCTCTGTGATACCGTCACCATCCGGCACTCGCTTCTGGGTGTCAGCGTGTCGGCTATGGTCATTGAGACCGTGTACGACACCCTCGCTGAGCGGTATAAGAGCATTTCCCTCGGTCAGAGCAAGTCCAGTATGATCACCACCATCTCCGAGGTGCAGTCCTCGGTTGACAAGATGGAGTCCACGGTGGGACGATTTCCGAAGCTGCTGCAAACGGCAATTTCCAAAGCCACCGGGCTTATTACCGGCCAGAGCGGCGGCTATGTGGTCATAAATACGGATTCCGATTCCGGTCAGCCCTATGAGCTGCTCATTCTGGATGCGCCCTCCATTGACGATGCCGTGAATGTCTGGCGGTGGAATGTGGGTGGTCTGGGCTTTTCCCATAACGGCTACAACGGCCCTTTTGACACCGCCATCACGGCGGACGGTCAGATCGTTGCGGACTTCATCACTTCCGGCTCTTTGGTGGCAAACATCATCAAGGCCGGTGTCATCCAGTCGCAGGACGGCTCGTCCTGGTGGGATTTGGAGAGCGGCGAGGTCGTGCTTCGTGCCTACGCCACCAGCAAGGAGGTCACCGAGGTCAGCGACCGCATTACCACCATCGAGGAACAGAAAATGCTCCGACTGGTCATCATCTCGTCCAACGGGAACATCTTCAAAAACGGCAATGTGAAAACGCTGCTTTCTGCCAAGGTGTACTCCTGGGACGAGGACATCACCGAAACGCTGGATGCCAACCAGTTTGTCTGGACAAGGGTATCGGAGGATACGGAAGCGGACAAGGTCTGGAATGAACAGCATTTCGGCGGTGCAAAGTCTGTGGCCATTACCGGTGCGGATGTCAAAGTCCGCGCCACTTTTTATTGTGACCTCATTGACACCACGACCAGGCAGAGCCTGTTATAACGGAGGAATTCATTATGGCAACCGCAGAACCCACAACAGGAACCGGTAGAGTGCCCGTTCCTGATACAACAACTTTAAAGGAGGCTTCTCACATGAGCAAAGCACAAGGTCAGTTTACCATCATCGACTACAATGACGCACTGACGCTGACGGGGTACATCGGCTCGAACCTCGCCAAGACTCAGATGTATAACCCCGACAACGGCAGTTACACCCCCGACTGGAAAACGAAGAACCTCGTTCTGACACCCAGTCTGTATGTTATCGGCACCACTGCCGACCAGATCGCCACCGCCAATGTCACCTCGGTCAAGTGGTATGTGGGCGACAGCAACACCGCCATTACCGCAGGTACGAACTACGGACTGAGTGGTGCCAAGAGCCACATCCTCACGGTCAAGGCCAATGTCATGGCGGAGCTGCCCGGCATCGACTATCGCTGTGTCATCACTTACAAGGACGAAAGCACCGGTCTGTCGCTGACCCATCCGCTGACTATTTCCTTCTCCCGTGTGGTCAATGGTTCCGGCATCGTCGACCTGCTGGTCACCACACCCAACGGAAATGTGTTCAAGAATGAGGAGGTCGCCAGTCTGACCGCCAAGGCCGAGCTGTGGCGCGGCTCTACGGTAGACACCACCAAGGTCAGCTACAAGTGGGCGGTCATGGACGCTTCCGTCACCGCTACTTCTTCCACCGGCTATGATGCAGACTTCGGCATCGGCTGGCGCAAGCTCTCGGATACCGCCGACAAATACACCGGCACGACCACCAATACCCTCACGGTCTACGCCGCAGCGGTGGACAGCTACGCTGTGTTCAAGTGCTGTGCCCAGGACACGGATTCCGCATCCGCTTCTTATAACACGAAGTTTTTCGATGTGGCGACCTTCATCGACAACTCCGACCCGTTGCAGATCATCGTCACCTCCACGGGCGGCGATGTGTTCAAGAACGGCCAGGGTACGACCGTGCTGACCGCCGTCTGCTACCAGGCGGGTTCCGAGGTGGATGCGGCCGGGAACGGCAGTTACACCTGGACGAAGTACAACAAAGACGGTGTTGTCGATACCTCTTGGGGTACCAACGGCAGCAAGACCGGCAAGACCCTGTCGGTGTCCAGCACCGATGTGGATACCAAGGCAACCTTTATGGTCGTTGTGGCACTTTAAGGAGGTGGTGAGATGATCGCATCGGCACAGTTCACGATTATCAGTCTCTGCGATGTGGTCACCTCGGACACACCGCCGGAGAACCCCTATGAGGGGCAGCTCTGGGTGGACACCTCCGTGACCCCGCCGGAAACGAAGATATGGGACGGAAATGAATGGGTGGTGCAGAACGACATTGAAACGATCCGCACCACCATTTCCATTCTGACCGAGAAGGACGCACAGTTTCAGCAGACCATCGATGGGCTGAACAGTTATGTGGCGACCCTTACCGAAACCGTGGAAACGGTGTCCAACGACCAGGGCGTCCTGGAGGAACGGGTGCTGAACTCCGAAAGCCGTGTTTCGGAGCTGGAACACACCGTTGACGGGCTGTCCCTGACCATGCAGGAGCAGTATATCGGCGGCATCAACTATGTGCAGAACTCTTCCGGGCTGAACGGCATCACGGATGATTGGAGCTACTCCGGTACGGTAAAAACAGATACCTCCACCGATACCCAGAACAACACCATTTCCGACTCCTGCTTTGTGTTGGGAGCCTATTCCTCGTTGTCGCAGTACATCCGAGGGGTAGTCCCCGGCACTTATACGATCTCGGTCCGGGCAAAGAAAACTTCGACCATGTCCGGGTATTTCTATGTGACCTACAACGGGAACAAAACCAAGTACCTGTTCAATAAGTCCACGGCGTTTGACTGGACGGATTACTCCGTAACGCTCACGGATGTGACCGACCCCACGTTGCGTATTTACTGCTACTGTCGGGATGCGTCCATCTACCTCGCCGATATCATGATCTCCGAAGGAGCGATTCCCCGAAAGTGGACACCCGCTCCCAACGAGATCTACACGCAGGAGGTCAAGATAGACAAGCGGGGCATCGAGGTATCCAACAGTGCATCATCCCAGCGGACGGTCATCACGAACACGGAGTTCGCCGGTTACTACAATGACGAGGTGATCTTCACCCTGAACAAAGACGAAACACAGACCAAGAAAACCACGGTGGACGGCGAACTGACCGTGGGCAAAACGAAGTTTGTCCCGATGCCGACGGCGTCCGATGGGCTGAATATCGTCATTCTGGATTAAGGAGGGAAAGCTATGGCAACTTGGAAAAGCGCGGCATACGATGGGCGCTATCTTCAACTGGACATTTCAGAAAGCGTGAATGTGGTCGGTAACAGCTCGACACTTTCCTGGACGCTGACCTCTACCGGTGGCGCATCCACTTACTACACCATTGACACGACCACTGTAACGATCAATGGTACGACCGTATACTCAAAGGGCCGTACCTATTGGGATGACCGTGTTTTCCCGTCAAAGAAAGGTTCTGTCAGTGGCACGATTACTGTGGCTCATGACAGCAACGGCAGCAAAACGATCACGGTCGGATTCTCGACCCGTGTGTATATCTACGGTTCACAGGAATACGGCGGCAGCATGACGCTGACCACCATCGACCGTTCCGCACCTACCGTGACCTTCAGTACATCGAATGTCACGGCAAACGGGTTCAAAATCTCCGCTACATCCTCTGCCACGGCGGACATCTGGCAGTACAGCACAAACGGCGGTTCGAGCTGGACGCAGTTCTCAACGACGGCATCCACCAGTGCCAGTGTGACGATCACCTCGCTCTCACCGAATACAAGCTACACGGTGAGGGTCAGAGCAAGGCGGCAGTACAACCATGTCTACGGCACTTCCGGCAGTTCCACGGTCAAGACGCTGGGCGGTGCTGAGGTGAATAGTGTCAACACGGTGACGGCGGACAATGCCACGGTTTCCATTACCATCAATGTGACCGTGTACGAAGCCTCCTACACCAATACGCTGGTGCTCAAAAACGGCAGCACGACCATCCTGACTATTTCCGGGCTTTCCTGGTCGAAGGGCACGGCGAACCGCACGGTCACGCTGACATCGGCGCAGAGAACAACGCTTTTGAACGCTATGGCATCCATCAAGTCGTTCACAGGTACCTTTGCGGTTTCGTCTTACAGCGGGTCTACGCAGATCGGCAGCACCTCAAGCAAGACCGCCACTGTACTGACCACGGCAACCAATTCTGCTCCAACCATAAGCGGATTCACTTATGCCGACAGCTACACGACCACGAAAAACCTCACAGGCAACGACCAGCTATTCGTTCAGAACTACTCGACCCTCAAGGTCACGCCCGGAACGGCAACTGCAAAAAACGGTACCAGTATTTCCAACTACACAGCTTCCTGCAACGGGCTGTCATCCTCTAACACTACCGGCTCTGCCTTATCTGTTGGAAAGATCGCCAAGTCCGGCAGCGTAACGGTCACGCTCACGGTCACGGACTCCCGCGGTTATACCGCCAGCGTTTCCCAAACTATTACGGTCATCCCATACGCAAAGCCGAAGGTGTCCTCGGTGACGCTCCGACGAACCAACGACATTGAAGCGGAAATGCAGCTCAAATTCAGTGGCTCTATTTCTGCTGTTACCGTAGACGGGACGCAGAAAAACAGCGTGGTTTATGTGCGGTATCGGTACAAGAAAACCAGTGAGAGCAGTTACGGCAGCTATACCAGCATCTATTCCGGCACGACAAAAAGCGGAACCTCTTTCAGCTACTCCAATTTGGAACTGTGCAATCTGGATGCCAACAGTTCCTACGACTTCCATTTGCAGATCCAAGACAAGCTCTATTCTTTGAGCAGTCTGGATCTGTATTTTACTGTCCCGCAGGGCACGCCGCTCATTGCGCTTCGGAAAAAGAAGGTCGGCATCAACACGCCGGAGCCACAAGCCATGCTGGATGTTGCCGGGGATATGCGGGTGGATGGCTCACCCCTTGCGGATTTTGTCATTCAGCAAGGGACAAGCGGCATCTGGAATTACCGTAAATGGAAAAGCGGTACAGCGGAATGTTGGGGTCAGTATTCCTTTACGACCGCCATTTCGACGGCATGGGGCGTGCTCTATGAGAGCGGCGCAATTGCGCTCCCTAATTTTCCATTTACCTTCGCGGAAATTCCTCATGTCCATATCTCCACGGAGAACAGCAATTACGCCATGTTTGTGGAGCGAGGCAGTTCGAGTAGCTGGTCTACAACGACCAACCCCGGAAAGATATTTGCCGTAAGACCAAATACGGTACCATCGGCAACCTACAAAGTATCAATCTATGCTATCGGAAAAGCGTGACGCTCCGGCGTCACTTTTTTCATACCCATTTTTAATTTCAAAGGAGGACAAACAACATGAAAGAATTCTGGACGACCATTCAGGTGGTGTTCGCCGGAATCGGCGGCTGGCTGGGATGGTTCTTGGGAGGATGTGACGGCTTGCTTTATGCGCTTCTGGCTTTCGTAGTCATCGACTACATCACCGGTATCATGTGCGCCGTGGTGGACAAGAAGCTGTCCAGCGAAGTCGGATTCAAGGGCATTTTCAAAAAGGTGCTCATCTTCGCCCTGGTCGGCATCGGGCATATTCTCGACACCCGCGTCATCGGCAGCGGCTCGGTGATGCGTACCGCCGTCATTTTCTTCTATTTGTCGAATGAGGGCGTGTCCCTGTTGGAAAACGCCGCATACCTGGGACTGCCCATTCCGCAAAAGCTGAAATCCGTGCTGGAGCAGCTTCATGACCGCAGTGAAAAGGAGGATGAATAACATGGCTTACACGAACAGCCCCCTGGTGTCCTACACCAAACTCAGCCCGAACCACTCCGGGCAGCGCACCCACAGCATTGACCGCATCACGCCGCACTGCGTGGTGGGTCAGTGCAGCGTGGAGACGCTGGGCAACATCTTTTTGCCGACCTCACGGCAGGCAAGCAGCAACTACGGCATTGGCGTGGACGGCAGGGTCGGAATGTATGTGGAGGAGAAAAACCGCTCTTGGTGCTCTTCCTCCAATGCTAATGACCAGAGAGCCGTCACTATCGAGTGTGCCAGCGACAACACCGAGCCTTACGCTTTCAAGGATGTGGTGTACAAGAGACTCATCGAGCTTTGCACCGATATCTGCAGGCGCAACGGCAAAACCAAGCTGCTCTGGCTCGGCGATAAGGCCAAGACGCTGAACTACACCCCGAAATCCGACGAGATGGTTCTGACCGTCCACAGATGGTTTGCGAACAAGAGCTGCCCCGGTAACTGGATGTATGCCCGTATGGGTGATCTGGCATCCAAGGTCACGGCAGCTCTCGGCGGTGATGTAAAACCTGCCGACACGGTCAAGCCCACACCTGTAGGTATCAAGGCCGGTGACCTCGTGACCATCACGGGCAGCACCTACTATAACGGCAAAGCCATTCCCGGCTGGGTGAAGAAGCTCCGCTGGTATGTGGTAGAGGTCAGCGGCGACCGCACGGTCATCAACAAGGACGAGTTCGGTAAGTACGCCATCATGTCGCCGGTCAAGACCTCTGCGCTCGCCGTGGCAGGCACGAAACCCTCCGAGGATTACCGCATCCACACCGTGGTGCATGGTGACACCCTCTGGTCAATCGCCAAGAAGTATCTCGGCAACGGCAGCCGCTATAAGGAAATCGTCAGCCTGAATGGGCTGAAAAGCAATGTCATCTACAGCGGCATGAAGTTGAAGATCCCGAATAAGTAAAACCAATCAACTCATACGCCCTCTGCGGATTTTTCCGTGGAGGGCGTTATTTTTTTGCCCACTTTACCCTGACAAAAGTGCCTTTTCTCTGGGTATAGCGAGAAACGCTATTTCTCAGGAACGAGGTATCACTATGACAGACATGGAACGCTCACGAATTGTGGAACTCCAACACCAGGGCTACGGGTATAAGAAAATATCCGCTATAACAGGGCTACCGCTAAACACAGTAAAGTCCTTTTGCGCCAGGCATCCTGTGCAGATCAAAGAGTTACCGAGTTCAAATGCCCTGTGTCGAAACTGTCTGGCTCCGCTTGAGCAGACACCGCATAAACGGAAAAGGATGTTCTGCTCCGATGCTTGCCGTATGGCGTGGTGGAACGCGCACCCTGAAAGAGTGCAGCGAAAAGCGTACTACACACTCACTTGCCGACATTGCGGGAAGCAGTTTGAAAGCTATGGCAACAGCCATCGGGTGTTCTGCTCCCGTGACTGCTATTTGAAATTCCGCAGGAAGGAGGCCGACCATGAGTGATTACGATAAGCGCCTGTTTGCCTACCAGATGGCGATGGCACTCGCCCGGAGTATGCGTTCCAAGGGGCTGATATCAGCCAAAGAGTACGCTAAGATCGATACAATTATAGCCAAGAAATACGGCATATCTTCGTGTAGTATATTCCGCTGAAATCACTGGATAAATCGTGTTTTTAGAGGTAATATGTCACACACCAAAGGGAGGTGAACCACATGAAGAGAGTCGTAGAAAGGGTCGATGACCTAATACCCGCACAGCCGAAAGCTTTGCGGGTTTGCGCTTATGCCCGTGTTTCCACAGGAAAGGATGCCATGCTGCATTCGCTGTCCGCTCAAGTCAGTTATTACAGTAAAATGATTCAGAGCCACAACGGGTGGATGTACTGCGGCGTTTACAGCGATGAGGCTGTGACCGGCACAAAGAGAGAACGAGCCGGGTTTCAGCACATGATTGAGGAGTGCCGCCAAGGGAACATCGATCTTGTTATTACGAAGAGCATATCCCGTTTCGCCAGAAATACGGTGACGCTTCTTCAGACTGTCCGAGAGCTGAAAAGCCTGGGCATAGATGTGTTCTTTGAAGAGCAGCACATCCACACCATGAGTGCAGACGGTGAGCTGATGATGACCATCCTGGCGTCCTACGCACAGGAAGAGAGTTTGTCAGCCAGTGAAAATCAGAAATGGCGTGTCCGAAAAGCCTTTGAAAACGGAGAAATCATCAACCTCCGCTTTTTGTTCGGCTATGACATCACGCCGGGCGGCATTCAGGTGAATGAGAAGGACGCTGCCATCGTCCGAGAGATATTCGAACGGTTCAACGGCGGCGAGAGCATGAGTTCCATCTGTCGTGACCTTGATGCCAGAGGACATAAAGGTGTTCTCGGCGGCACATGGTGTGCGGAGCGGATGCGGAATACCTTATCCAATGAAAAGTACCTCGGCAATGCGCTCCTGCAAAAGCAATACCGCAACAACCACATTGAAAAGAAACTGTTACCCAATCGAGGAGAGCTTCCGATGTACTATGCCGAGGGAACGCATGAGCCAATCATAGACCAGGCAACATTTGATAAGGCACAGGAGCGGCTCAGAATGCTGGCGCAGCAGGCTGCCAACCGCAAGAAACCGACTCGTTCAGCTTTTTCGGGGCTGATTCACTGCGGACTGTGCGGCAACACATATAAGCGCGTAACTTACCGCAAAAAACACTACTGGAATTGCACTACATTCCAGACAAAAGGAAAATCCGAATGTGCCGCTAAGCGGATTCCAGAAGAAACGCTCGAAGTCCTCACCTGCGAGGTGTTGGGCGCAGTAAGCTTTGACCCCGATATGGTCAGAAGCAAAATAACGGCAATCAGAGCAGAGAAAAGCAATATGGTGGTGTTCTGCATGGACGACGGTTCTGAAATCGTTAAACGGTGGACAGACCGCTCCAGAGCAGAAAGCTGGACGCCTGAAATGAAGGAAAAAGCACGACAGCGGGCACTGCAGGCAAGGAGGAAAAAGAAATGAGCAGAACAGCAGCACGGTCGGTCACAGTCATTCCGCCGACCATCAATCCGCTGACGCACCTTTCCAAGGTGGCTGTACAAAAACGGCGAGTCGCAGGATACGCAAGAGTGTCCACGGACAGCGATGAGCAGTTCACCAGCTACGAAGCTCAAATCGACTACTACACGCAGTACATTCAGAGAAACCAGGAATGGACATTCGTAAAGGTCTATACAGATGCCACTGTTATAATAGGACTAAAGCAAAACCCGACACACGGGCGGCGCTTTAGTCCTGTTTTTTTTGCTTAAATCGGGCATTTTGTGGGGCAAAACGCAAAATGCTACTACGAAAAGGAGGAAAACTGAATATGGTATGGGCTAAGGCGTTCGCTGTCTTTTTGGACAATGAACGCCTTCCCCTATATCCGCAGAACGGAGGTATCTATGAACGAAACCATCACAAACATTCCCTTGGGCGAGCTTCACCCATTTCCAGACCACCCTTTCGGAGTGCGAGACGATGAAGCTATGGAGCAGACTGTTGGGAGCATCCGAGAATACGGAGTGCTTGTCCCTGCCATTGCAAGACCCCGTGAAGAAGGTGGATATGAGCTTATCGCAGGACACCGACGAAAACACGCCTGTGAGCTTGCTGGGCTTGAAACGATGCCGGTCATTGTCAGAGACCTTGACCGCAACGCTGCAGTTATCATTATGGTGGATAGCAACATTCAGCGTGAGAACATTCTGCCGAGCGAACGAGCCAAGGCGTACAAGATGAAATTGGAAGCCATAAAACGGCAAGGCGCACGGCACGATTTAACTTCTACACAAATTGTGCAGAAGTTGTCCGTGGACAAGGTTGCCGAGGAAGCAGGCACAAACCGAGAGCAAGTAAGACGATATATCCGTCTCAATGAGCTTGAACCACAGCTTATGCAGATGGTCGATGAGGGTAAAATCGGTATGACCCCTGCGGTCGAGATTTCCTATCTCAAACCCGATGAACAGAAGCTACTCATTGAGACCATCGACAGCGAACAGGCAACGCCGTCCTTATCCCAGGCACAGCGAATGAAGCGGCTCTCCCAAGAGGGCAAGTTGAACGACGATGCGATGCTCGGAATTATGATGGAGCAAAAGAAACCCGAAACGTGGGATTTGAAGCTCCCTATGGATAAGATACGGAAATACTTCCCACGTTCATACACACCGCAGCGTATGGAGGAAACCATCATCAAGCTGTTGGAAAACTGGATGAAAAAACGACAGCGAGACCAACAGCGATAAAATCGAATACCGGATATGAGCCGAACAGGAAATATATTTTTTCTGGCTCGGCTTTTTTCATGCCCGGACACAGGAGGCAGCATGGCAGTATGTAGAGTTGAAAAGAACAAAAACTATACCACCATGTCCAACTATCATCTGCGAGACCCCAACCTGTCCAACAAAGCACGAGGACTTCTGTCCACGATGCTTTCCCTCCCCGATAATTGGGATTACACAACACGAGGTCTTGCAAGGATTTGTAAGGACGGCGTGGATGGGATTACCGCCCAGCTCAAAGAGCTTGAACAGTACGGCTACCTTGTACGCCACCGTATTCGTGACAGCACCGGCAGAATCACGGATATGGAGTACATCATCTATGAGCGACCACATACGGCTTCACCAGATACGGAAAAGCCGTATATGGTAAAACCGGATATGGCTTTGCCACGTCTGGAAACTCCCGCACAAATAAATATAGATAAAAGAATTACTGAAGAAATAAATACTGATTCAGTAAATACTCATTCATTTCTTTCCGACGGCTCACATCCGTCTGTGCTTGCAGCACTTGAAGCGAAGCGAAAAGAAGTGAGTGTCAGAGATATGGATGAGTACAGAGAAATCATTATGGAGAACATCGACTATGACATTCTCCGTATGGATATGCCCTACGACCACGACCGCTTGGAGGAAATCTTAGAACTTATCGTGGAGACCGTCTGCTCTAACAAGAAATATATCCGTGTTGCCGGTACGGATTATCCTGCGGAGGTTGTCCGTTCAAGGCTTCTCAAACTGGATTCGGAGCATATCAAGTTCGTGTTCAGTTGCTTGCAGGAGAACACAACGAAAATCCGCAACATCAAGCAATATTTGCTGACCACGCTGTACAATGCCCCCACTACCATCGGCAATTACTACTCGGCTTTGGTTCAGCACGATTTATACGGCGACTCTCGTGATTAAACACGGGAGTATTTTTATGCCCTGGAAAGGAGGCTCAATCTTGAAAATCTTTATCTACCATCGGGTGAGACCGCCTTAGTGCGTGACCGTCAACCCATACTGCACCAATTTCTCAAAGAGAGGAGGTATGTCTATTGCAGGAGGAGGTTGAAAGCAGGACAGTTACTTTAGCTGTAAATACCACGAAAATAACCGCTAATGTTTTGAAACAGGCTATTTCCAAGTATCTTGCCCATTGCAAGGAAAAGAAAGCGGAGAAAGCCCGTGAAGGTCCTGTTAAGCCCTGCGGGAAGCAGAGCGTGAAGCAGCTCATAGGGCAAAATCAAGGTGTTTCCAACATCGAAATCACCGACAAGAATATCAAGGACTTTGAGCGAATTGCGAGGAAGTATGGCGTTGACTTCGCTCTGAAAAAGGATAAGACGGGAGAAATCCCGAAATACCTTGTTTTCTTCAAGGCTCGTGACGGCGATGCTCTGACAGCAGCGTTCAAGGAGTACACCGCAAAGACCGACCGTAAGAAGGAAAAGCCCTCTGTTATTCAGAAGCTCCGGAAGTTCAAGGAGCAGGCTGCGTCCATCGACACGCCGAAGGTACGCAAGAAGGAGCTGGATGCACGATGAAAAAAGTGAATTACAAAAAGCTCATTCTGCCTAATATCCCATATGTGTTCATAGCTTTAATCGCCACCAAGCTCGGACAGGCGTTTCGCCTTGCACCGGGCATGGACTTTTCCTCAAAGCTGTTGGGCATTATGGACGGCTTTTCAATGGCATTTCAAAACATTATGCCGAGCTTCCACCCGATTGACCTGCTCGTGGGCGTAGCTGCCGCAGCAATCATCCGTCTTGTGGTGTATTTCAAAAGCAAGAACGCCAAGAAGTACCGCAAAAATATCGAGTATGGTTCAGCTCGTTGGAGTGCATAATCTTAAGTGTAAAGGACACCTACATGGACGCACAGGAGGATATGCACATGAATGATTACAACAAAATCACAGCC
>OFMM01000569.1_pt1 | contig 23243 bp, 19 predicted proteins | sample 1541811 | NCBI WGS metagenome assembly OFMM01 (sample SAMN04209246, study PRJEB22552) | human gut metagenome | biome: gut; material: feces | host: Homo sapiens | place: USA: Oklahoma
GATAACCGGCCGCAAGAAGGACATCATCATCACCGCCGGAGGCAAGAACGTCTCCCCCATCCCGATGGAGGAGGAGATCGCCAAGTGCCCGATCGTCGAGCACGCCGTGGTCGTGGGTGACGGGCGTCCGTTCATCGGCGCCTTGGTGACGCTTGACCCGGAAGGTCTGGCGTCGTGGCTGCCGACCATCGGTCAGCCGGCCGACTTGTCGCTGGCCGACGCGGCCGCGCTCCCGCAGGTGCGCGAGGAGATCCAGCCGTTCGTCGACCGCGCGAACGCGACGGTCTCGCGGGCCGAATCGGTGCGCAAGTTCGTGGTGCTGGATACGCAGTTCACCCAGGAGAACTCCTGCCTGACGCCGTCGCTGAAGGTCGTGCGTCCGGCTGTGAACCGCGTGTTCTCCGACGCGATCGACCAGGAGCTGTACGCCGGCAAGCGCTGACCACCGGGCCGCATAACCGAACGAGGGGTGGTGCGAACGTGCCGTCTGGCACATTGATATGGCCTGATTTTTGTTCCGCTCTTATAATGGGGCGGCTTGCGCCGTTTGGTTCGCGTAATACCCGGTTTCGGTCCGTTCCGGTGTCCTGCAGCCCGAGGACCGGTGCAGCCGGTTCGGCGCCCCCGCCTCGAACCCGCGTTCCGCGAGGCCGGGCCCGCCGCCCGCGCCCCTCGCCGGTCTGGCGGTGACGGGCGTCCCGCCGCGGCGCACGCCGCGGATTCCCGGTTCCCGCATGACGCTCGTCACCAGGCCGCGGCCGATCCCGGCCGGATCCCGACCCTGAAACGGTCCCTGAACTCGTCGACGTACGCGACCATCAACGCCGTGCCAGGCCGAGCCGTGCCGCGAGAAAAAGCCGACGCCGTCGTCAATATCTCGTTCGCCCGCCTCAATCACCCGACGACGCTCGTCATCATCCAGCAGCGCGAGTCCGCCCCGGACTCCGCCGACCAGTTTCACTGCCTTGCTACGCCTACCCATAGCTTCACCGTACGTACTATGTAGCTACTTTGCAAATCAAAACCAACACGTTGGTCTAACAGACCCAAGAAAAACGCGCGATCCTCGGTCAGCGGTTGGCGGCGGGGCCGAGCGACGAACGCTTCACGACTTCTGCGGGGAGCAGACCGACACCATGTGCGGACGCGAGCAACGCTACTTCGTCACCTTCCCCCAGCAGATGCAGCACCTGCCGCATCGCAGCGACGCCCACCGCCTCAAAATCAGGCCGAACCGTGGTCAGAGGCGGAATCATGTTGTCCATCGCCGGCATGTCATCGAACCCGACCAGACTGACGTCACGTGGAATGCGAACACCGTGCTCATACAGGGCACGCGCGACGCCCACCGCCTGATTGTCGTTCGCCGTGACCACGACCGTCGGCAACTTGCCGCCCTGATTGCCGATGGAATCGAGAATATGGTTCATCCTGGCGTACGCCTCGGTCGACTCCCAGGTCTTGCAACGCACCGTGACGGAACTGATGGAGCGGGCGCGGGTCAGTTTCACCCAGGCATCCAGTCGCGTCATCGCACCGCGCCACCCCAACGGACCGGCGAAGTACAACGCCCGCTTGTGACCGTATTCGGTCAGCATGCGCACCACATCGTCCATCGCACCCCACTGGTCGATACCGACGATCGACACGCGGTCGCGCTCGCGCGAGTGAATCAGGCGCAGCCCTTCGCTCACGCTGAGTTCGCCGTGCGTGGAGGTGATCATCACGCGAGGCTGCGTCAGCTGCGTGTAGCAGGCCGCTTCGAACATGACATCGGTGGGCGTGAGCATGATGAACGCGTCGACGTTCTGCTCGTTGAACGTGCCGCACAGATTCTCGAACTCCGCCCGCGTGCACAGCGCCTCATGCACCATCATCACCGACATGAACAGGCCGTGCTTGCGCGCCATCATCTCGATCGCGGAAATCGCCGAAATAGGGCCGTAGAACTTCATGCCGCCTGCGATCAGGCCGATCGTGCGGGAACGGTGCGATGCGAGCGCTCGCGCCGAGTTGCTGGGACGATAATCGAGCGCCTTGATGGCATCCTGCACTTTGGTGCGGGTGGCGTCGGAGACATCGGGAGAATCGTTGATGACCCGGGACACCGTCTGATGACTGACTCCGGCGAGCTTCGCGACTTCGAACATGGATGGGCGTTTCCGCCCGCTTCGCTTGGCCGTCACGCTGTCAAACCTCCCGCTGCATAACAACACAATATGGGCAAGTCTACCCGGTAACGCTTAAATAACACACGTGAGCGCTCACAAATCATGCGCAGGCAACAGATTCACCACTGCGCTGTTCGGATTCACGCCCCGGACTTCTTCTCACAAAGAACTGTGGCACTACAGCGCCCGCACCTGAGACAAAACACCGAGTCAAGTAACCGGGCCGAGCCAAATTAAGCCGCGCCATGCCGAGCCGCGCGGCGCAGGACCGGAATCAGCCGCAACGCCGCAATCAGGTCAGATGCCACGTGACCCGATGCAGCGGCGTGACTCCCAGACGGGCGATGGCGTCGCGGTGAGCCGCCGAACCGTATCCCTTGTTGTGCGCCCAGCCGTACGGCGCGTACCGCGGATTGCCCTGCGCGATGTCAACCATCAGGTGGTCCCTCGTCACCTTCGCGATGACCGCCGCGCAGGAGACGGTCGCACAATGACGGTCGCCCTTGACCTTGCACGACACCTGTACCGGAATCGGCAACGCCGGCGCGTCAAACGTGTTCATCGTCTTGGTGATGTAATCGTTCGGACCGTCCAGGATGACGTCCACGCGACGACCCGAACCGGCCGGCCCGTCCATGCCGAGCTGCCGCTCCACATCGTTGAGCGCCCGCAAGGCGGCGATGCCCAACGCATGCGATATGCCCCATTCGTCGATTTCGGCGTTACTCGCCTGACCTACCGCGTAAGCGGCGCACCACGAACGCAACTCGTCGACGATTCCTTCGCGCCTGTGCTCGGTCAGCAATTTGGAATCGGCGACACCGGCCGGCACTTGCGCGGCGGCGAGGTCACGTGACCACATGGCGGCCGCCCCGACCATGACCGGACCGGCCAGCGCCCCGCGCCCGACCTCATCGCAGCCGATCACCACATCGCAGCCTTGGGCGGCAAGCTGCCGCTCCATATCAAGCGTCGGATGTTCGATCATCGCCATATCACCATCCGTCTGATGTCACTGCGCCTTGCCGGCGGGCACGTCCTTGAACACATCATGATGGGAGCTCAGGAAACTCATCCGGTTCAGCGGCCAATACCGCATCAGTCCCACTCCGACCACATTGTCGATGGGCACCAAGCCATGATCACCGTCGTCCTGATGGTATCGGGAGTCGGCTGAGCTGGCGCGGTTATCCCCCATGACGAAAATATGCCCGGCGGTCACCTCGACGCGGAACGAGAAACTGCTCGGGTCGACGCCGGATTTGATGTATGACGTCTCGTCAATCGCGACGCCGTTGATCTTGACCGGCTGCCCGGCACCGCCGCACTCGACCACGTCGCCCGGCAAGCCGATCAGGCGTTTGATGAGATAATCGCCTTTGCCTCTGGTGGTCTCCTGGTTCAGCCAGTTCGCGGGGTCGTGGAACACGACGATATCGCCGCGTTTGAGATCGAAATATTTCGGCGTGAGTTTCGACGTGATGACCCGGTCGCCGATCTCGATGGTATCGCGCATCGATCCGGACGGAATCACGTAAAAGCCGATCAGGAAGATGCGTACCAGCAGTACCGCCACGAAGGGGACGACGCACCAGATCAGCAGGTCTCGGAACGAGAACGAATCATTGTTGCGCTTAGGCGAGGTCTTGCGATGGGCGCCTTTCCTGCGGCGGGCCAACGGGTCTCGGCCGTCGGTGCCCACTACCCGCCCCGGCATATCGGTGGGGTCCACGCCATGATCGGCTATGGCGACGATCCATTCGTCCCGGCTGAATTCGGTGCCGGAACCGGGCATGGCCCGATCCGTCCGATGGTCGTCTGGCCGCATAGTTCCTCCATCACGCATACATGAAACCCCAACTATACTAGCGGCGTTCCTATAAATTCAGCCCGGAACCAATCGGCTCCGGGCTGAATTTCACGGTACTGTCGCCTCACTTGGCAAAACTCAGGCCTGAGTCGCCTTGGCGGAGTTGTCGCGACGCTCGACGATGCGAGCCGCCTTGCCGCGCAGCTTGCGCAGGTAGTACAGCTTCGCGCGACGCACGCGGCCCTTGCGCACCAGCTTGATGGAGTCGATGGACGGGGAGTGCAGCGGGAAGCGACGCTCCACGCCGGTGCCGAAGCTGATCTTGCGGACCAGGAAGGTCTCGCGCAGGCCGGAGCCCTGACGAGCGATCACCACACCGGTGAAGGTCTGGATACGGGAGTTGTTGCCTTCCTTGATCTTGACGTTGACGTCGACGGTGTCGCCGGGACGGAACGCCGGGATCTCCTCGGCGGGCTTCATGTGCTTGGCGTCAAATGCCTCAACAGCGTTAACCATTGCTATTCCTTAGTCGCTGCCGCATATCAGCGCATTGGTTTGGGGTTCGGTGATGACTGGCATCACGAACACGTCTGTAACTCCCTCGGGTCTGCCCTCAGGAAGCCTGTCAATCCGCCGAAACAGCGGCTTTGCGCCCGTTCGGTCTGGACTCATGAAGAGGCGGCTTATGCGGCGGCCGACCCTCGACACAGCAAAACGACATTTTATTGATTCATATGGACGAGACGGAATTGACCTCAACTTCGGCCGGGCTCCGTAACGGGAGCCTCCCGTTCAGCCGCCGGAACGAGCCGACACGCCCGGAGTGTGCAGCACAATTGTTGGGTATCGCCATGTGAATGGTGCGATAAAGCCAATCGCGATATTGAACCGCGACGATTGTGCTACGCACTCCGGGCATGTCACAAGCACAGACCCCCATACCTCGCTCGCAGTCGAAACCAAATCACAATCCCCTCATGTGCCCCGTCGTCAGTGCTGGCCGTACACGTTCTGGTAACGGTCGTTCAGCTTGTCGATGTCCGCCTGCGGAATCTCGATGATGTCACCCAGCTGACGGGCGGCCCACATCGTATGAGCCACCTCCTCCGTCATCGCCGCGGCCTTCACCGCGGCCTCCGCATCCTTGCCGATCGTGAACGGACCGTGGTTCTGCATCAGCACCGCCTGCGACTTCGGATACTTCTTCAGGGTCTCCACCACGCCCTTGCCGATCGCCTCCGAGCCGATCAGACGGAACGGGCCCACCGGCACCGGGCCGCCAAACTCGTCACCCATCATCGTCAGGCCGCACGGGATGTTCTGACCCGTCGCCGCCCACGCCGTCGCGTACGTCGAATGCGTGTGCACCACGCCGTACACGTCCGGCATGTTGCGGTAGATGTACGCGTGCGACGCCGTATCCGACGAAGGCGCCTCCGCACCATCCACCACGTTTCCGTCCAGATCGCACACCACCATGCTCGACGGCGTCAGGTACTCGTAGCGCAGACCCGACGGCTTGATCACCATCAGATCCGCCGAATGCAGACGCTGCGACACATTACCCGCCGTCCACACCACCAGGTTCCACTTGATCAGCTGCTGATGCAAGGCCGCCACGACCTCACGCACCTGCTTGACCTCAGCACGAACCTCAGGACCAAAATCAGCCAACGAAACCATAATCACCACTCACTTTTCTTATTCGCACTTATATATCGGGACGTTCATCAAAGGCGGTGCCGGCGCGCCGCGCCGGCACCCACGAGCGGGCTCAGTATTCTCCGATGCCGGCGATCGGCTCCTGTTCGATGCCCACCACGTCGAACAGCCCGTCGAACATCTTTTTGGCCCGAGTCACCTCGGCCACCGGATCCGGCGACTCATCGGTCCACATCTCGACCGTGTAGCTGCCCTGGTATCCCAGTCGTTTGAAGATACGCAGGCACGCTTCGAAGTCGACCGTCCCCTCACCGAAAGGCACCCGTTTGAACACGCCTTTCGAGGTCTCACCCACCGGCTTGGTGTCCTTGAGGTGCACGGCGACGATGTTGTCGATGTTGGATTCGATCTCGCGCCCCACATCGTTGGTGGGCCAAGCCGTGAGGTTGCCCACATCCGGGTACGCCTGCAGCCATGGACTGCGCACTTGCGACTTGTAATAGGTGACCTTGTCCAGCGAGTTGATGAACGGGTCGTCCATCGTCTCGATGGAAAGCATCACCAGTTTCTTCGCGGCCATGTCGACGCATTTGCGCAGGTTCTCGACGAAGTATTCGCGAGACAGCAGGGTTTTCGGCTCGTAATACACGTCGTATCCGGCGAGCTGGATGTTGCGGATGCCCAGATCGACGGCGAGGTCGATCGCCTTGCGCATCATGTCGAGCGCCTTCTCGCGCACCTCGGGGTCTTTTGACCCGAGCGGGAACCGCCTGTGACCGGAGAGCATCATGGTGTTGATGCGGCTGTGGGTGTGCCACATGGCGTCGCGGAACCGTGCCCGGTCATGCTCGGTCCAGTCAAGACGGGCCAGTCGCTCGTCGCTTTCGTCGACCGAGAATTCAAGGAAGTTGTATCCCAGCTCATGCACCAGATCGAACGTCTGCTCCCAGCTCAGGCCGCGCGGCAGTGCCTTTTCATATATTCCCAGCGCGTTGGTGACCATGTCAGCGCTCCAGCGAGTTCTGCATGTCACGCAGCGCGGCCCATCCGCCGTCGAGTGCGGTCAGCAGCGCCTCATACGCCTCGAACTTGCGGTCATACACCGCGGTCTGGTCCGCGTGCGGCTCGAACCGCTTGGCGAGCTTCGACATGTTGTCGAACGCCTCCTGGAACGACCCGTACAGGCCTGATCCGACCGCCGCGCACATGGCACCGCCAAGACCGCCCAGTTCGGTTACGGCCACGGTCTCGACCGGCAGGTTGAGCACGTCGGCGAACATCTGCACCCAAGGATCAGAATTGCATACGCCACCGGAGATGCGGATGGCCTTCGGCTTGTGCCCGAGCACGCGCAGCAGCTGCTCGACATGGTGGCGGTGGGCGAATACCACGCCCTCGTACACGGCCCGCAACAGCTGGTCGCGCTCGCTGGAGCTGCGCAGTCCGATGAACGCGCCTTCCGCACCCAGGTTCACGTTGCTGCCGTAGAGGAACGGGAAGAACAGCACGTCGGTGTACTTGGCGTCGGTACGTTCCAGCATCGCTCCGAGTTCGTCGTAGCTGGCGGCTTTGGAGCCGTCTGCCGTCATCATGCGCAACACGTAGTCGAGGTTGCCGGCGGAGGTCGGGCTGGACGCCTCGACCAAGGTGCCACCGGTGGGGAACACGGAGTTCATGCAGCCGCCGTCGAGCGGCGCCATGGTCTTGCTGGGGAACACGTTGATGTTCCACGTTCCAGCGGTGATGCTGAAGATATCGTCGCTCAGCACGCCGGTGGCGAGCGCGCAGGCGTCGATGTCGAACAGTCCGGCATACACGGGAGTGCCTTCGGCGAGGCCGGTGTTCGCCGCCGCTTCGGCGGCGATGGATCCGCAGCGGTCGGTCGCGCTGACGAGCTTCGGCATGCATTCCAGCATTTCCGGGATGCCGAAGAAGTCGAACAGCCGGCCGTCATATTCACCGGTTTCGAGGTTGACCAGATTGTTGCCGGAGGCGTCGCCACGCTCCTCGAGGATCTCGCCGGTCAGGAAGTGCCGGATGAAGTCCTTGTTGGACAGCACATGCCCGATCCGCGCGTACTGTTCCGGCTCGTTGTCCTTCAGCCAGCGCAGCAGTACCGGGAACTGCATGACCATGACGTGCTGGTGACTGATCGGGTAGATTTCGGCGACGCGGCTCTCGAATTCGTTGGCCAGGTCCGCGGCGCGGCTGTCGGAGGAGAGGATGCCGTCCATGAACGGCTTGCCGTCCTTGCCGAGCACGTACAGCCCCTTGCCGTGGCCGACCGGTACGACGCCGTCGATCTGGCTTCCATCCAGTCCGGCGGATTCCAGCGCGGCCTTGACCGCCTTGCCGATGTCACGCCACATCTGGCCGGGGTTGACTTCGCGGAAGCCGGGACGCCGCTCGATGGCGTCGGTCGGGAACGACGAGACGGACAGTTGCCGGCCATCCTGGTCGACGATGATGACCTTGGTGTTGGTTCCGCCATTGTCAATGGTGAGGAAATGCTTCGTTGCGTTTGTCATGATGATTCCTTATTGAATATGTGCCGATGATATCGCAGCCGCTCAGGCGATCATGTTGAACAGTTCGCCGATCTTGACGGCGACCCAGCCAATCCATGTGCTCACTGCGCCGGTCATGTTGGTGACGGCGGTGAAGTCCTTGGGCAGGTCGATGTTGCTCTGCGTGAACGATTGAGTGACCCAGGGCGCGATATCGGTGCCGACGTAGAGGATGATGATGACGCTCAGCGTGCCGACGATCAGCATCTTGAACATGTTGCGGCGCACGAACGGGGTGACCAGCGCGAGGATGAACACGAGCGACGCGAGGTCGGCGAACGGGAGCATCTCGGTGCCGGGCAGGATGAAGGCGAGCAGGATGGTGATCGGGATGAGCAGCAGACCGGTGGCGAGCACCGAGGAGTCGCCGATGAGCAGCGCGGTATCCATGCCGATGTAGAACTCGCGGTTGGGGAACCAGATCTTGAGCTGCTTCTCGGCGGCGTCACGCACGGAAATCAGGCCTTCGATCAGCACGTCGATCATCTTGGGCAGCAGCACCATGGCCGCGGCGATGTTGATGGCGAGCGTCACGGACTTGTCAGGACTGTAGCCGGCGAGCACGCCGATGAGCAGACCGAGGATGAAACCGATGACCACGGGCTCACCGATGGCGCCGAAGCGCTTGCGGATCTTGTCGGCGTTGAAGTCGACGTTCTTAAGGCCGGGGATCTTGTCGATGATCCAGTTGACGGCGATGGCGAGCGGCGACCAGGCCAGACCGGCAAGGTGCGGGAACGAGATGCCTTCGAGGTTGTATTCCTTCTGGATGTAAGGCGCGGTGAGGTCAGCGACCTTCAGCACGATGGCGAAGATGACCCAGGTGAAGATGACGGCGAACCAGAAGTTGCCGGTGACGGCATAGACCAGCGCTCCGACTTGCAGGAAGATCCAGTAGTTGAAGATGTCGACGTCGATGGTCTTGGTGAGCTTGCAGAACACCATGATGGCGTTGATGACGAGGAAGCCGACGACCGTGGCGACCATGATCGGCGTGCCCCAGCCGACCGTCGAGGCGGTGGGCCAGCCCACGTCAACCGTAGTCAGGTGCAGGCCGAGGCGGTTGACCATCGCCTTCGAGGCGGGGCCGAGGTTGTCAAGCAGCAGGTTGATGACCATATTGACGCCGACGAAGCCGACGCCGACGGTCATGCCGGCCTTAAAGGATTTGCCGATTCCCATGCGGAAGATGAGTCCGACCACGAAGAAGATGATCGGCATCATCACCGAGGCGCCCAGGCCGATGATGGTGTTGATGATTTCCATAATGTTCCTTTCCCGTGCACGAGGCAGGCTGCTTCGCCCGCTGCTCTGCGTTGTCGCCTCGCACTTTCCGTCGGCGTCGGTCTTCGATGAGCCCTGCGCGTCGACAGCCTCTAGCTAACGGCGGAAAGGTCTTGCACACCACCCACGCGATGAACACATGTTCATCGAACACATGAGAGCTGAGTGAGCACATGTAATCGACCTTCTTTTTTGCAATCGATTGAGAGCGCTCACATATCAAGGATTCATTGAGTTCTTTCGCGCTCTGAACAATTGTTCAGCATCGTTGCTGCACTGGAAAAACTAACATATGTTCACCGGCCACACCGGATGGAATAGAATAATGCCATGGTTGCAAACAAGCTGACAATGACGACAACTGAATCGCGAAACCACATCGAGCTCGTGCTGAAAATCGCTCGCATGTATTACACGGACAATCTGACGCAGGCGCAGATTGCCGCGCAGATTGGATACTCCCGTCCCACCATCTCGCGGCTGCTCAGCGAATCGCGCGACCGGGGCATGGTACGCATCGAGATCGGGCATCCACTCGAACGTCTGATGCAGCTGGAGGACGCGCTGGTAAGACGGTACGGGTTGAAATGCGCACGAGTGGCGCAGGTCAATCCCGGGCAGGATCCCAGCACCATCGTCCCCCGATATGCCGCGGCCCTGCTTACCGAAAAGTCGTCGCCCGACTCGCTCATCACCGTCTCCAACGGACGGGCCGTCGCCGCCACGGTCCGCGAAGTCGCCATCCAGGACTGGCCGAAATCCAATGTGGCGCAGATGGTGGGCGCCCTCTCCCCCAGCAATCCGATGACGGATTCACCCGACATCTGCCGCATGCTCGCCGAACGCCTCGGCGGCACCGTCACCACACTCCACGTACCGATGATCCTCTCCTCCGCCCATATCGCCGCGGCCATGCGCCAGGAGCCACAAATCGCCACCGCGCTGGCGCTCGGCGGCGGCGCCGACGTGGCCCTGGAAGGGGTCGGTGCGACCGAAGGCGACCGCCTCAGTCCGGTGTTCGACGCCTATGTCACACCACACATGGTCAAGGAAATCCGGGCGCAGGGCGCGGTCGCCACCGTATGCGGGCACTTCATCGACGCGCAGGGAAGGCCCGTATGTTCGGAGCTGTCCGACCGTATCATTTCGGTGGAGCTCGATCGCCTGAAGCGCATCGCGCTGGTCATCGGCGTGGCATGGGGGCAGGAAAAAGTCAAGGCCATCAAGGCCTGCCTGGTCGGCAGCTATATTTCCGCCCTCGCCACCGACCAAGCCACAGCCGAAAGCCTGCTCGCCTGACATCCATCCGATCATGCCCCGCCGGCGGGGCGGAATTGGCCCGGCGTAGTTTGGGCGCGACACTACGGAGTTGACATGGTCTGCCGGCGGTTTTACCCTGAGAGCGTCGGTAGGCGAGGCTACCGCAGGGATGTGGGTTGCTGCCGCTAACAGTGGAGACACTGCACGCAGGTCAGCAGTTCTTGTCGGATTAAGGCATGAACTAACGCAACTCCACCGCCCTGCGATGCTGAAGCTTGAACGATGACACGACCAGGGGCAACTCTCGAGAAGTCGCACTTCCTCATGTCGTCAATGTCCGACGGCGTACTGGATCCATTGAGGAGGTGAATGTCATGGACGGCGATTTAGGTCATAGTAGCCGGCTGCGCGATGGCGGACAATATCACATGCCATCGGGCGCAGCATACGGCCCGTTCTCTTCACACGTTTGTACCGCGACCATGGCATTGGCCGTCCGTCACGACACCGCCGCATCCGGCGAGGGCGATCCGATCACTGACTGATTCGGCCCGCATCGACTTCACCGCCTCACGACGACTGCGACATCCCGCATGACGTACGCGCCGAACGCCTGACTCGCGAATCCACATCCCGTTCTCCGGACTCCCGGCATATCGGCATCATCATATGACGACGCCGATCGGCTATCTGTATGCAGACATACCCGCATATCGGCGCGCCTGCACGCGACCGCCGACGCCCATGACGCGCATTTGCGGCACGGATACCGAGTCGAACGCCCACCGAACGGGAACCGTTTATCTCCTTCGAGATAACGACATGAGAGCGCACAGGTTCCGTTATGTCCAATTTTTTCAATTACTCCTCGTTCCCCGGCATTCGTCCGCGTTCCGGCGCCGACACCGCCGACATGTCCCGCAGCGGCGCCGTGCGCCGCATCGCCGCAGACGTGGTGGTGGCCGCGGGCGTGCTCGCTCTGTTCGGCGTCGTCGCCTGGCTGCTGCCGCAAATCAACGAACCGATCGGCCCGTCAGGTGTGCCGAGCACGGTGAGCGACGATTTGCATCTGCTGCCGTATTACGCGCTGCGTTCGGTGTTCCGCATGTTCATCGCGCTGTTTTTGTCACTGGTGTTCAGCTTCATCTATGGTTTGGCGGCGGCCCGATGCCGGCGACTGCGCATGGTGCTGATACCGCTGCTCGACATCCTGCAGTCGGTGCCGATCCTCGGCTTCCTGTCCGCCACGGTCACCATTTGGATGGTGTTGTTCCCCGGCTCCATTCTCGGCGTGGAGGCGGCGTCGATCTTCGCGATCTTCACCAGCCAGGCATGGAACATGACCTTCTCCTTCTACCATTCGCTGCTCAGCGAACCGCAGGAGTTGGATGAGGCGGCTCGTTCCATGCAGCTCACGCGCTGGCAGCGTTTCTGGAAGCTCGACGTGCCGAATTCGATGATTCCGCTGCTATGGAACTGCATGATGAGCGTCGGCGGCGGCTGGTTCTTCCTGACGGCCTCGGAGATGATCTCCGTGAACAACAGGACGTACGCACTGCCCGGCCTCGGCAGCTTCGTGGCGGTGGCGTCCGAGCACGAACAGCTGGGCAAGGTGCTGTGGGCCATCGTGACCATGGTCATCGTGGTGCTGCTCATCGACGTGCTGCTGTGGAAGCCGCTGACGGCGTGGGCCGAGAAGTTCCGCATCACGCAGAACGAGTCCGTGCAGGCCAAGACGAGTCTGGTGCTGTCGGTTCTGCGGCGTTCCGGCATTTCGGATGCGCTGGCTCTCGTGGGCCGGCCCATCGCCGATCTGATGTTCTGGCTGACCCGCCCGCTGGGCCGTACCGGCGCACGCTGGCCGGCCGCCGGCACCCGGCGTCGCACGCTCGACATCGCGTTCATGGCGCTCATGGCTGTGGCCTGCCTGGCCGGCCTGTGGATGCTGGTGCGTTTCATCTCGGACGGCGAGGGGTTCGCCGAGGTCGGCCACGCGATGGTCCTGGGACTGATCACGTTCATGCGCGTGACGCTGCTGACCGTGGTGTGCTCCATCATCTGGGTGCCGATCGGCGTGAAGATCGGTATGAATCCGCGGATTTCCCGGTTCGTGCAGCCGCTGGTGCAGGTGTTGGCGAGCTTCCCCTCGAACTTCACGTTCCCGTTCGTCACACTGTGGTTCATCGCCTGGCATATCGACATCAGCTGGGGCAGCATTCTGCTCATGTCGCTGGGAACGCAGTGGTACATCCTGTTCAACGTGATTGCGGGCGCTTCGGCCATTCCCGATGACCTGCGCGAGGCCACGCGGGCGTTCCATCTGGACACGCGGCAGCGGTGGACCAAGCTGATCCTGCCGGCGGTGTTCGGCTCATGGTGCACTGGCGGCATCACCGCGGCGGGCGGCGCGTGGAACGCCTCCATCGTCTCCGAGATCGTGACCTACGGGCACACCACGCTTACGGCAAATGGACTGGGAACATATATCGCCAATGCGACCGCGGTGGGAGACACCGGCAAGACCATCATCGGGGTTGCCGTGATGAGCGTGTTCGTCGTGGGCGTCAACCGGCTGTTCTGGCGTCCATTGCAGGCGTACGCCGAGCGCCGTTTCTCCGTCGCCTGACGGAGGCCGCACCGGCCGTCCCGGCCCATCGACCCGCAACAATCCAACAGCATCGGCGGCGAGCGCATGTCATTCGAATCCGCCGCGATCATCCGCAAAAAACGTAACAGCAAGGACCATTTATCATGACCATCGCAACTTTTTCCGACCACACCGCAACCTTCCCGCAGACCGCCGCGACGAACGCCGCCGGCACCGCGATCATCGAGGCGCGGCACGTGGGCAAGACCTACCGTGCCGAGCGCGGTAAAGAGCTGACCGTGCTGCGCGACATCTCCTTCACCCTGCATGAGGGCGAGATCGTGGCGATCCTGGGCCGGTCCGGTGCCGGAAAATCCACGTTCCTGCGCATCCTGGCGGGCCTGGTACCCGCGTCGAGCGGTACCGTCACCTACCGCGGCACCGACATCACCGGCCCTAATCCCGGAGTGGGACTCGTGTTCCAGACCTTCGCGCTGATGCCGTGGCTCACGGTGCAAGCGAATGTGGAACTGGGGCTGGAGGCCCGCGGCGTGCCGCGCGAGGAGCGCCGTCGCGCTGCACTGCAGGCCATCGACGCCATCGGACTGGACGGATTCGAGAACGCGTACCCGAAGGAGCTCTCCGGCGGCATGCGCCAGCGCGTGGGCATCGCACGGGCCCTGGTGGTGCAGCCCGATGCGCTGTTCATGGACGAGCCGTTCTCCGCATTGGATGTGCTGACGGCCGAGAACCTGCGCAACGAGGTGCTCAAGATGTGGAGCGGCAATCAGCGTTCCATCAAGTCGGTGCTCATCGTGACGCACAACATCGAGGAGGCCGTGCAGATGGCGGATCGTGTCGTGGTGCTCGGCTCGCATCCCGGTCATCTCATCGCCGACATGCCCGTCACCCTGCCGAGGCCCCGCGACCGTCATTCCGCCCAGTTCGAGGCTATGGTCGACACCCTGTATGCGATCCTGACCGGGCAGAGTCGTGATGGCGGGCCGGCGGATACCGCCGACGAGCGCACGGCCGCCGGGGACGGCGTCGCGCATGGCACGTCAGATGGCGCGGCGAACCAGACCGCGGCAGCGGATCAGGCCCCGGCCCGGGCGAGCGACGCCGACCATCAGGCATCCTCCGACATGCTGCCCAACGCTACGCCGGGAGGCCTGGCCGGACTGGTGGAGATCGTATACGATCACGCGCAGGGCATCGACCTGGCCGATCTGGCCGACGAGCTGTCATTCGAGGTGGACGACCTGTTCCCGCTGATCGACGCCGGAACCATGCTGGGATTACTGACCGTCGAGAACGGACACGTGACATTGACCGAGCTCGGACGCCAGTGGAGGCAGGCGGACATTCTGACAAGCAAGACGATGTTCGCCGCCATGCTGCAAGACAAGGCACCGCTGGTGCGCATCATCGACCGAGCGGTCCGTCACAGCGAACACGGCCGCCTGCGCGGCGAGCTCATCGTCGACCTGCTGAGGGCCCGTCATACGGACGCGGAGGCGGAGCGCCAGTTCAACATCGCCATGACGTGGGGTCGATACGGAGAACTGTTCGACTACGACGCCGATGACGACATCATCACCGTCGACGCCGCCAACCCGGCAAACGCCACCCGAGCGGCCGAGGAAGCCAGCGAAACGGACTGAGTTGACCCGCCTCAGCCAACCGCCACAATGGAAACAACGATCAACCCGACAGCGGAACGGACCGCCCCGAATCGCCAAGGAGGAATCATGAACACGCTACGACTGATACGCTGGCGCGGCGAACGCCACGCCAGCATCACCCAGCGACTGAATTTCGCCGCCCATGCCACGCCAGAGGCCACGCTCGCCTTGGTGTATGCGCACGAATCCGGCTTGGAACCCGACGAGGTTCGCCAGGCGCGTCGGGCTTACGGCGGCAACACCATACCGGCACGCCGGTGACCGCGGGCATCATCCTGCTCATGGTGGTGTCCGGTCTGATCCGATACGTGCACGACTCCCGAAGCTCGCATGCCGCCACGGCGCTGGCCACCATGGTGAGTACCACGGCGACGGTGCGGCGGGTCGGTGCCGGCGAGCGGCAGATTCCGTCCGAAGAGCTTGTCGTGGGCGGCGTCGTGACGTTGCCCGTCGGAGACATCGTCCCGGCCGACTGCAAGCTGCTGGAGAGCCGAGACCTGCGCATCGCACGGGGGCGCTCACTGGCGAAAGCATGCCCGTGCGCAAGGATGCTGCCGCACTGCTCGCCGCCGGCGCCAGGGACACCGCGTTGACGGACGCGGCGTGCCTGGTGTTCATGGGCACGACGGTGATTTCGGGTTCCGCGTTGGCAGTCGTCATCGCCACAGGCCGCAGCGCACTGTTCGGCGGACTGTCACGCGCGTTCCAATGGCAGCGGCCGCGCACGCGCTTCGAGCGCGGCATGAACTCCACGTCCTGGATGCTGATGGCGTTCACGGCGGTCACCGTGCCCGTGTCCATGCTGGTCACCGGCATCGCGAGCGGCGACTGGCTGCAGGCCCTGCTGTTCGGCGTATCCGTGGCGGTGGGGCTCACGCCGGAGATGCTGCCGCTGATCGTCACCGTCTGCCTGTCCCGGGGCGCGCGGACGATGGCCTCCGGCAAGGCCATCGTCAGGCGGCTCGACGCCATCGAGACGCTGGGCGGCATGGACGTGCTGTGCGTCGACAAGACCGGCACACTTACCAGCGGCGTCATCAAGCTCGACCGGGCGCAGAGCATGAGCGGGTTGAACTCGTCCTACGTGCTGCATGCGGCATGGCTGACCACACTGATTCCCCACACGACGAGCAATCCGTGGGATGACGCCATCGTCGCAGCCGAAGGTGACTCGGCAAACGATACCGGCGACGTACAGGTCGAGGGAGGCACGCCTTTCGATCCGATACGACGCCGGGCGACCGTCATCGTCGCGAAGAGCCATCACCGCGCGGACCGCGAGCACACAGGTGGCAGCGATATCAGTGAGACCAGCGGCGCCGGCGCCGGAACGTCCGGGAACGTCAGCCGCATCATGGTCGTCAAGGGCGCCGTCTCCGAAATGCTGCCCCGCTGCGACACCGTCATGCGCAATGGAACCGCAGAGCCGCTGACCGATCGACTGCGCGGAACATATAAGCGGCTGATGGCCGACAAGGCGACGCACGGATACCGCGTCCTGCTCGTGGCGCAGCGCTCTGTGACAGACCAGACCACAGTGCAGGACGACCGCGCGCTCACCCTGCTGGGCTACCTCACTTTCCTGGACCTGCCCAAGCCCGATGCCGCCGACACGATCGCCCACATGCACAATGCCGGCATCACCGTGACCATGCTCACCGGCGACGAGCCACAAGTGGCCCGTACCGTCGCCCGGAAAGTCGGCATCAATGCTCGACGGGTGGTCACCGGCCGAACGCTGGACGACATGACGGACACCGCGCTCGGCACCGAACTGCGCCGCGTGAACGTGTTCGCCAAGCTCACTCCCGAGCATAAGGCGCGTATCGTCTCACTGCTGCGCCGCGAGGGGCATTGCGTGGGATACATGGGCGACGGCGTCAACGACCTGCCGGCCATGCACGCCAGCGAAATCGCCATCAGCGCCAGCACCGGCTCCGAGGCCGTCCGACAGTCGGCGGATGTCATGCTCACGCACAAGAACCTCGACGTGCTGCTGCGCGGCATCACGCAAAGCAGGCGCACCTGCGTCAACATGATGAAGTACATCAAGCTGGCGCTGAGCTCGAATTTCGGCAATATCATCTCGGTGATGATCGCCGGCGCGTTCCTGCCGTTCGTGCCCATGGAACCCGTGCAGATGGTGCTGCTGAACCTCATATACGACCTGGCCTGTCTCGCGATCCCATGGGACCGCGTCGACGGCGATGTCCTGCGCTCCCCCGCCCGGTGGGACACGGCGTCTATCGCCCGGTTCATGAGTCGCTTCGGGCCGGTGAGCTCGCTGTTCGATATGGTCACCTTCACCGTGTTGCTCACCCTGCTCTGCCCGGCCGTCGCAGGCGGGAGGTTCCCGGAGCTGCACGGGGATGGGTCGCGTCTGCTGTTCGTCGCCGCGTTCCAGACGGGATGGTTCGTCGTGTCGATGTGGACCCAGATCACGGCACTGCACATGCTGCGCACCGAACGCGTCCCGTTCATCGGGAGCCGCGCGTCGGTGCCGCTGGTCTGCACGTCGCTCGCGGCGCTGACTATCGCCACGGCGCTGCCGTTCACGCCGGTCGGCGCATGGATGGGTTTCCACGTACCTCCGGTGTCGCTGTTCGCGCTGCTCGCCATCGTCATCGCCGGTTATGCCGTGACGGTACTTGCCGTCAGAACCCTGTATCTGCACCGTCAGCAGCCGCTGCTGTGACTTCTGACCGCCCGGCGCTCCTGCGGAACCGATGGAATCCGCAGGAGCGCCGGGCGGGCACCCCCGCGTTATCATCCTCTCCCCGTACCACCACCGTCTCCCGCATCCATTCAAACGAAGGAACTGATCATGACAGTCTGGACCGCAATCGTCACATCACAGGTGTTCGCCATAACCCTGCGCATCCTGCTCAGCATCGGGCTCGGCGCGCTCATCGGATTGGAACGGCAGCTGCGCGCACGCAGCGCGGGCATCCGCACGAACGCGCTGGTGTCGTTGGGTTCCTGCCTGTTCACCACTGTTGGCGTCTATACGCTCGCGGCCGGCACCGGAGACCCCACGCGCGTGGCCGCGCAGGTGGCGTCCGGCATCGGCTTCCTCGGCGCGGGCGTAATCCTCAAGCAGGGTGTGTCCGTGTCCGGGCTCAACACCGCGGCCACGCTATGGGCGTCGGCGGCGGTCGGCACGTTGTGCGGCTCCGGCATGGAAGCGGCCGCCGCAATCGGGGCCACCGCCATCATGCTCGCCAACATGATGCTCCGGCCGATCGGCGCGGCCATCGACGCCCGGCGCACCGCGCAATCGCATGAGGCCGAGGGCATCCGTTACACCCTTGAGGTCAAATGCCTGCGTAAGGACGAGCAGGCCATCCGCGCGCTGGTGTTCAACGCCCTGCATCAGCCCGGTTTCATCGTCCAGTCCATCGCGGCTTCGGATCTTCCCGATGATCTGGTGGTCATCACCACCGTCGTCGCCACCCACATGAGCAGCAACATCGACATCGAAAGCAGCATCGAAACAGTCATCACCACGCCCGAGGTCCTCGGCGTCAAATGGGATGCCGAGCAAATCACCGCCGTGGATTAAACGTGACCGTCATGAATCCGCGTCATGAATCTGCCCGCCGCGAATGATCAGCCGCGTGGCTCGCCAGTGGGAAAGCCCGCCTGCGTTGGTCGGAATACTCGTGAAGTAGGTCACGTTGTCCACCTTGACGCTCTGGTCGGCGGCACGGACCCAGCTACCGTTAGCGGAGCCCTTCTCGAAGACGACGGCGTTGCCGCCGCTGTCGCTGACAGAGAACAGGGCGCCGCCGATGCCGTTGTGCTGCTTGTCGATCTTCTTCATGGTGAAGAATCCCAGCTTGACGACCGTGGTGGCGGCCTCGGAATCGGCGCCGCCATTGTAATTGGCGGTCGCGGAGTTCGTCACCTGATCGTCGACGGCGGCTTTGGCGACGACGGCGTTGTACAGCAGGACGAGCTTCTGCCCATCCTTGCCGGCCACGGCGATGGCCTCGCGAATGTTGCCGTCCCACTTGTCGCTGTCCACGGCCTTCAGGCCAAAGGAAGTCAGCTTGCCCGTCGGCATTCGCGACCGGGTCGATGTACGCGGCGATACGATATGCCGTATACGTGCTTTTCGATGTATCGGCATCATCGGCCTTGTTCAGGGTAATGGTTGACGGCGTGGCCGTTTCGGGCACTGTGAGCGTATCGGTATCGGCATTGACCGTCATGGTCCCCAAGGCCATGCCGCCCAAGGCAGCCGCAACCGCCGCGACGCCGGCGATGAGTTTCTTGAATTGCATAGGAACCTTCCTGCTCCTTCATCGGCTATTTGAATCCCCGGCATGACGAGAATGAGTCATGGACCGGCGATTCCTGTGTTCCTGTCATAGCGGACGAGTCCGCCATGTTGTGGAGCCTGTATCCTTCACCACAAATTCGCTCGCGGGCTTCTGGCCCCGGCGTCTACCGCAATGTGAACGTACCCATCACCTTGTCCGGGGCGTATTCGGCGAAGTCGTCGCTGGCCGCCGCAATATGGCTTTCTCCGCGCCAATCGGTCAACGACCAGCTGTCCCAGCTCATGGTGGCGCCGGCAATCCCGCCGTCGTCCCCGCCGATATCGACGGGGACCGGAACCACGATGGATTGCCCTTCGGCGAGCGCGATGTCGTCCATGATTCCGCTGATGCGTCCGAACGTCGTCTTGCCCTTCTTGAGATCGAACGTCAGGTTCAGCCCGCTGAGCGTGCCGGGCACGTGGCTGCGCACGGTCACGGCGATGATGCGCTTTCCGGTGTCCACGGTCGACCCGCCGGCATCCGCCCCCTGCTGGATGCCCCGGTCCTCGATGCCCGTGATCTCCAGCGGCGCGGACGGCGCCTCGGCGGCGGGCAGCCCGAGCTTGCCGCGCAGGTAGACATCCGCTTCGCTGACGCCGTAGGCATCGAGCGAGATCAGCTCGTCGCTGGCGGACGGCGTGACCGAGTCGGCGACATACGAGGCCTGCCGGGCCTTGGCGTCGTATTCGTTGGCGACGACGGCCGCCGCATTGGCGACCTCATCGGGCCAGGTGCGTGACCGCAGCGCCTTGGCGGTGGCGCGCAGCACGGTGGCGGCCTTTCCCGCGGCGGCCCTCGTGGCCTTCAGATCACCGCCGTACAAGGTGTTCATCGCGTCGCGCAACGGCTGGATCGACGGCTTGACGGCTTCCAGATAGTACTGCCCCGCGTCCTTCTCGCTGAGCCTGGCCCCCTTGGCGGGATGCTCCGAGGTGTCGGACGTGTTGACAAACGGCGCGTCGCCGTCCAGGGCGTATTTGGCGTCCTGCGGGCACACCACGCCCGTGATCGCGGTCACGATGCCGCCCGGATCGCCGCCGAACATATACCCGACACCCAGCGACGCGCCTATGGCGACGCCCATCGCCACGACGATGCCCACCGCCTTGCGCACCGGGTGGTAAGTCATACGCCGGAGTTCGGCGTCGGCTTCGACGACGGCCTGCTCATGGGTGAGCGGCATATCGTCGTCATCGATGCCGTCCGCATCGGAACCGTGCCGACTGTCGTGTAACCTTGCCATGCATAACCTCGCTAGTTGTACAGTGAACTGGAGATGCTGATCAGGTCACCATCGCCCAGCCCTTCCCATGTCGCGCTGTTGGCGAACTCGAATTCCAGGTTGAAGCTCTGCCGGTTCGGCGCCAACATCGTGCCGTACCGGCCACCGATACGCCAATGCCGTTCCTGGGGGGAGTCGAGATAGCCTCCCCACTGGTCGGCCTCGGTGTACAGCACGGTCGTGTCGTAGAGCACCGCCCGGAACCTGACGGTCAGCCGGTTCCGGGACAGGTCGACCTTGCCGGTCTGTATATAGTCACGGTCGAAATCGTCTATGGTGATCCCGTGTTGCTCGCGCAGGTCGGACGCCGCGGCCTGGTCCTCATCGGACATGTACGAATCGTCCCGGCCACTCTCGTTGTCGTCGACCGTTATCTCGTACGCGGTCACGTCGCCGTATCGCTTCACGAAGTCGCCCCAGCTGTCGCCCGGCTGGACGCCGCGGGACGTGACCAGCGCATGATCGCAATCCCTCTTGTCGATACGGCACCGTGCGCCGCGCTTGACGCCGCTGCTGGTGGCGTCGTCGCTGAGAATCGTGTACTGGCTGGGGTAATGCCATGTGCGCGCCGAGCTGATCGGCTTGCCTGTGGACGGCTGTCGCAGCGAATATTCACTGACCGGCAGGTAGCCGATCGGCGGGTTGTCATGGAATATCAGCAGCGTGGTTTTGTCGCGGATCTGGAGCCCGAAGAAGATCAACGCCACCACGGCCGCGATGGCCGCGAACACGACGGCCACCGTGCGATGCGATTCGCGGTCGATCGCGGCGAACTCGTGCTCCAGATGGCGCATCGCCTCCGCGTCGCCTTCGCCGGCCGAAGATGCGGTGGAGTCCTTGGGCTTCCCCGCATTGCCGGATTTCCCGAAGCCGCCTGGTTTGGCGGGGTCCTTGCGTTTCTCGGCGTTCCCGCCGAACCGGCCGGACTTGCTGAAGATGTCATCGTCGCCGTCGAAATCATGTTCTGACATTGCCGTCACCTGACCTTGAACGCGTTCAGCACGTCATAGCCGCCTGATTGGACCGCAGTGAACGATGCGAGGTGCTGCTCCCCCGCCTTGTCCTCCACATACCATGCCGACGGCACGAAACGGTCGCCGCCGCGCAGCAGTTTCGGGTCGATTTCCATGGTGAGCTTCACCGTGTCCCCCTTATGGATGCCGCCGTGCTCGATGATGTCGCCATCGTCATCGAACTGGATGTCGGAGCTGGCCCTCACGCCGGTCTCGCGGATGGTGCCGTCTTCGCTCAGAAGATTGAATTTGATGGACAGCCCCGTTATCTCGGCCGGGACCTGGTCGGTCACGGTGACGGTGAAACAGTGCCGGTCGACTTCCTGCTGACCGCCGTCCTTGGTGGTCTCCAGTCCCTTGCAGGCTCCGCCGTCGGCAATGTCCCGTATGTCGAACGGGACGGCCGTCTCCGGCTCGTCGGGCAGTTTCAGCGCGCTGCGGATTACCTGCTGCGCTCCGGATGGCCTGAATTCGCCGAACACCATCCAGTCGATCGCCTCGCCGTTGCGGTTGCCGGCGAGGTTGGTATAGATCGCCGCGCGCTCCTGATATTCGATGATGACCATGCGGATCTGCTTGGTCAGTGATTTCGGCCAGGTGCGGGCGGCGAGGGTCTCCGCCGCCTGTTGCGAGAGGTCACGGGCCTTGGCGGCGGACTTGTTCACCGCATCCTTGTCGCCGCCGACCGCGGCGAGGCGCACGGCGTCGTATGCCGCGGCCGTGCCTTTCACCGCCTTTGCGAAATACGGGCCGGCCTGGGATCGGCCCAGCTGAGGGCCGGACGGCTGCAACGGCTTGAACCCGCCATAACAGTAGTCCTTCTCGTCCGCGACTCCGGTCTGGTGCGAACAGTTGACAGGGGAGCCGGTCTGGAGGCTGCGCCGCCAGCAGAATCCACTCACCAGCGATGCGACGATGACCACGACGACCAGCAGCGTCATCCGGCGGTGCCGTTTGCGCAGCAGTGTGACGGCCTCGGCATCGACCTCGGCGGATTCGGCGTCGTCGGTGATGTCATCGGTGATGCCGTGAATGTCCTCGGAGGCATCGCTCACATCGCGGGTCTCATCGGCGACCGGCGTATCCCAACTCTTCTGCGCCTTCATCACCACCATCTCCCATTGCCCGAATCCCAATCCGACATAATCGACGCCATCTTATCAGCCACAACACAACCCCGCTAGGCCAATCCCACGATGTTAAGCCCGGGGACTGTCGAGCGAAGCGAGACTGGGGGGGGTCAATCACAGATATCCCGACACCCCAAATACAAGGTCCTCATGAAAATGTATCGATTACCCCAAAGAGTGCGCATGAAAATGCAAGGAACACTGCAATGAAGCGGTTTCCCACGGCTGATCTCATTGACCCGGAACACCACCCCAGTTCACAGGTCATAGATATAACGTCGCACGGAATATATAGCAATGTGCCCCGGCATCCGAAGAGGCCGGGGCACATGTATTCATGTGGTCAGCTGCTAGAGCCGAACCGACGAATCAGAACTCGCGCCATGGACGGTCGCCAGACCGACCATCAAACAACACAGCGCGGCGCGCCAACCGCGAGTTCTGATTGAAGCGACGCAGGAGCGGAG
>OFMM01000602.1_pt1 | contig 22412 bp, 19 predicted proteins | sample 1541811 | NCBI WGS metagenome assembly OFMM01 (sample SAMN04209246, study PRJEB22552) | human gut metagenome | biome: gut; material: feces | host: Homo sapiens | place: USA: Oklahoma
TCAGAACCTTCTTCAGGTCAGAGGGACGCAGGCCTGCATCCTGCAGAGCCTTGCGGACAGGGGTCATGGTGCGGTCGACCAGATCAGCGGTCAGCTCATTGAACTTTGCGCGGGTCAGGGTCATATCCAGATGCTTGGGGCCGGTAGCGTCAGCAGTGATGAAGGGCAGGTTGATCTGGCTGCTCATTGCGCTGGACAGCTCGATCTTTGCCTTCTCAGCAGCTTCCTTCAAGCGCTGTGCAGCCATCTTATCCTTGCGCAGGTCGATGCCGTTCTCGTTCTGGAACGCATCTGCCATCCAGTCGATGATGCGCTGGTCGAAGTCATCGCCGCCCAGGTGGGTATCACCGTTGGTGGCCAGAACCTCGGTCACGCCGTCGCCCATCTCGATGATGGAGACATCGAAGGTGCCGCCGCCCAGGTCGTAGACCATGATCTTCTGGTCCTCTTCCTTATCAATGCCGTATGCCAGAGATGCGGCAGTGGGCTCGTTGATGATACGCTTGACGTTCAGGCCGGCAATGGTGCCTGCGTCCTTGGTTGCCTGACGCTGGCTGTCGTTGAAGTATGCAGGAACGGTGATGACTGCATCGGTGACAGTCTCGCCCAGATAAGCCTCAGCATCTGCCTTCAGCTTCTGCAGGATCATAGCGCTGACCTGCTGGGGAGTGTACTCCTTGCCGTTCAGGGTCACCTTGTGGTCGGTGCCCATCTGACGCTTGATGGAAGAAACGGTGTTGTCGGGGTTGGTGATAGCCTGACGCTTTGCAACCTGACCTACCAGACGGTCGCCGGTCTTGGTGAAGCCGACAACGGACGGGGTGGTGCGGGCACCCTCAGAGTTGGCGATGACAACGGGCTCGCCGCCCTCCATAACAGCTACGCAGCTGTTGGTAGTACCAAGGTCGATACCAATAATCTTACTCATAATGAAATCTCCTCTCGAAAGAACAAATCTTGTTTATATGATGCTTATGATGATGTCAAGCGGATGTTATTGCAAACTCCCTTGCGGGAGGTTCGGCTTGTTTATTCGGCCACCACAACGGTTGCATGGCGGATGATCTTGTCACCCAGCTTGTAACCCTTCTGGAAAACGGTGACCACCGTGCCGCTCTCCTGCCCGTCCGGGGCGGGGATCTGCTGCACAGCATTCATAAGGTTGGGGTCAAAGGGCTTGCCCAGCACCTCGATCTCCTCCACATGGAGGGCTTCCAGTGCCTTTGCCGCCTTATCCAGCGTCATGACCACGCCCTTTTTGTAGTTCTCGTCGGTGGTGGGGGCGTTGGCAGCCATGTCCAGCGTATCCAGAATGGGGATGATCTTTTCCACTGCGTGGGAAACACCGTCGCCAAACTTCTGGTCGGCCTCGCGGGTGGAGCGCTTGCGGTAGTTGTCGTACTCGGCAGCCATGCGCAGCAGCTGATCCTTGGCCTGTGCAGCGTTCTTTTCCGCTGCATCCAGCTTAGCCTTAACGGCTTCCATCTCCCGGGCCTTCTTGTTGAACCAGCCGCCGTCCTTCTTCTTGTCCTCTTCGGTGGCAGCTTCGGCAGCAGCCTGTTCGGGCGCTGCGGCAGCGGTCTTTTCCTCGGGGGCAGTTTCCGGCTGCTCGGTCCCGGGCACCGTGTTCTTTGCTTCTTCGCTCATTCCAGATCCTCCTTATAGATCACAGTCCGCCGTGGTACGGCAGTCTGCGGGGTGTCTTTTCGTTTGCCGCTCATGCCCTCGCCCAGCTGGTCTGCAAACTCGTGCAGCAGGGGCATCAGCTTCTGGAAGGGCATCCGGGTGGGGCCGATCAGGGCAATGGAGCCCCACAGCCCGCCGCCTACCAGATACCGGTCGCTCACGATGCACAGCCCGGGGATCTGCGGTTCCAGATCCTCGCCCAGCAGCACGCTTTCGCTGCGGTTTTCCGGGGGTGCGATCAGGCTTGCGGCCTGTTCCTCGTCGTTCAGCAGGGTAAGGATATCACCCACCCGGCCGTCCAGCTGCGGCCAGTCCAGCAGGTACTGCTCGCCGCCCAGAAATACATGGGGCTTTACGCTGTCCTGCAAAATTGCGGCTGCGGCGCTGACCACCGGCACAAGCTCCGGTGCGATCTGGCCACACAGCTCGCTGAGCATCCGGGTGGAAAGATCCACCGGTGCCACAAAGGTAAGGTTGCGGTTGAGCAGCGCCGCAAGGGCAGCTGCATTTTCCCGGGAAAGCCCGGTGCGTACCCGCGCCACCCGGGTGCGGACGTAACCGGCGGTGGTCACAGCCAGCACAGCGGCTGCGCTGCGGCCCACCTGCACCACCTCGTAATGGGCGATGCACAGATCCTCGGCGCAGGGAGTGCTGACGGCGGCGGTGCAGCCGCTGATGGCGGCCAGCGCCTTGGCAGCGCCCTGTGCCAGCTTTTCCGGCTCGTGGTCAAGGCTGGCGAACACCGCATCCACCCGGGCGCGGGTAACGCGGTCCAGCGGCTGATCATCGGTCAGCAGGTTGTCCAGATAATACCGGTAGCCCTTGGCGCTGGGCACACGCCCTGCGCTGGTGTGGGGCTGCTCCAGCAGGCCCAGCTTTGTCAGCGCCGCCATCTCGTTGCGCAGCGTTGCGCTGGACACTGCCATGTCAAAGTAGTTTGCCAGCACGCTGCTGCCCACCGGCTCGCCCTCAAGGCCATACAGCGCCACGATCGCCTGCAAGACCCGTTGCTTGCGTGCATCCATCGTCATAGCGCCTGCCTCCTTTTTGTATCGCTTTCGTTTGTTTAGCACTCCTTGTTCCTGAGTGCTAAGACCATTATAATCGTTTTTGCCCTGCTGTCAAGCCCTTTGCAAAAATGTTTATAAAGATTCATAATTCTGTCATAAAGGGGGTTACCCCCTCAGGCGCCCTCCGGCGCCAGCTCCCCCAAGGGGGCGCCTTATGGCTATACCATAAACTTTCCCTCCACAGCAAAAGCCGTCCCCTTGGGGAAGGTGGCACGGCGAAAGCCGTGACGGAAGGGGTGATCCCCCCGTGAAAAAGTAGTTCCGAAACGCCCGCAGGCGTTTCGGAACTACCAATAAAAATATTCTTTCCGCTTTTTATGCGCAAAGCAGCGCGGCTCGCATTTAAAATCGTCCCGCCTTATTCCTCCATCTGCTTTGCCAGAAAGGCCGCTGCCACTGCAACCGCCTTGCACTGGGCGTCCTCCGGGCAGGCGGCGCGGTCCTCGGTCAACAGACCCACCGCGCCGGTCACGTCCCCGCCCGCCAGTACCGGCGCGGCGCATAGCAGCACCCGGGGTGCGCCCTCGCAGGGCAGCAAGGTCTTTTCCGGTGTGCCGGGGCTCTGGTAGGGCTTGCGGGCTTCCATGAGCTTTTCCAGCGGCTGGCTGATGCTGCGGTCGGTCAGCTCCCGCCGCCCGCTGCCGCTGACCGCCAGAATGCGGTCCCTGTCGCACACAAAGGCGGTCAGTGCAAACTGGCGGCTGAGTACCTCTGCCAGCTGGGCGGCAAGGGTGTTCACCTCGCCCATGGGCGAGTACTTTTTAAAGATCACTTCCCCGTCGCCGGTGGTAAAGATCTCCAGCGGGTCGCCCCGCCGGATGCGCTGGGTGCGGCGGATCTCCTTGGGGATCACCACCCTGCCAAGCTCGTCAATGCGGCGCACGATACCGGTTGCTTTCATTTATAGTGTCCTCCTTTTGGTTTCCTTTGTATGTAGTATCTGTCAGCGGCGGCAAATTATACCGGCAGCGCATTTTTTGCTTTGCCCGCCGCATTGCGTTCCGGGCGGGGTTCTGCTACAATAAATAGGAATAAACCCAAAGAAAGCAGGTGTCCGCATGGCACACATCCTTATTCTGGGCGGCGGTGCCGCCGGACTGGCCGCTGCGCTGGCGGCTGCACAGGCCGCGCCCTCTGCCCGCGTCACGGTGCTGGAGCGCAACCCCAAGGTGGGCAAAAAGCTGCTGGCTACCGGCAACGGCCGCTGCAATCTGGACAACACCGCCATTGCGCCGGAAAAATACTTCACCGCCGACCCCGCCGCGCTGCGGCCTTTGCTGGCGGCGGTGGATGCCGCCGCGCCGCTGGCGTGGTTCGAGCAGCTGGGGCTGTACACCCGCACCGATGAAGCCGGGCGGGTGTACCCCTATTCCAATCAGGCCGCCGACGTGCTGGCGTTGCTGGAACTGCATTTGCAGCGGCACAAGGTACAGCTGCGCACCGGCTGCACGGTAAGCACCCTGCGGCAGAGCAAGGGCGGCTACGCCGTACAATTTGCAAACCCCGAGGGCGATATGGAAAGCCTGCGGGCAGATGCCGTTATCTGCGCCATGGGCGGTGCTGCCGGGCCGCAGTTCGGCACGGACGGCTTCGGCACCCACTTTGCCGCCGCCTGCGGCGGGCAGATGCGCCCGCTCTACCCCTGCCTGACCGCCCTGCAATGCGCAAAGCCGAACAAGAGCCTTGCGGGCATCCGCGCCAAAGCTGCCGCCCGCCTGCTGGACGGCGACCGGGTGCTGGCAGAAGAAATTGGCGAGGTGCAGTTTACCGACTACGGGCTTTCCGGCATCTGCATCATGCAGCTGTCCGGCCTGCTTGCCCCCGGGCGCAGACCGAGAACCCCGGTCGTGGAACTGGACCTGTTCCCGGAACTGAGCGAGATGGACCTGACCCGTCTGCTTGCCCGGCACGCCATTCAGACTGCATCCGACACCCTTGCCGGGTTCTGGACAGGTCTGCTGAACGTCAAGCTGGGCTACGCCCTCTGGGAAGCCGCCAATATGCCCAACAACCGCTCGGTCAAACAGATGCAGCCCCTCGCCCGCACCGCCAAGCACTGGCGGTTCGAGGGGCTTACCCCCTGCGGCTGGCGGCAGGCGCAGACCACCGGCGGCGGGCTTGCCCTGACCGAGGTGGAACCGACCTTCCAGTTCAAGGGCTGTCCGGGGCTGTACTTCGTGGGTGAAACGCTGGACTGCGCCGGAAGCTGCGGCGGCTTCAACCTGCACTGGGCGTTCGGCAGCGGCCTTGCCGCCGGGCGGGACGCCGCAAAGCACCTTTGCAGCCGAAAACGGTAACAAAAAAGGGCTCCTGAAACGCCAGCTGGCGCTTCAGGAGCCCTTTTTATTTTTACTCGCCCTTGGAAAGCAGCTTTGCACGCTCCAGTGCGGGGCGCAGTGCCAGATACAGCACCACGGCGCAGGCAGTGGAAGCCACACTGTTCACAAAGGTGACGCCGCCGGCGATCTTGGTCAGCGCCTGTGCCACGGTGTACTCCTGCCCAAAGATGTACACGTTGCGGAAGTAGCCAAGGAAGGGGTCGGTGAACACGTTCAGCAGCAGACCGGAACCCGCAGAGACGATCACCTTGACCAGATACCCGGCGCTGTGACGATCCTGATCCCGCAGCTTGAACACCTTATGTGCCACGGCACCGCAGGTGATGCCGATGATGAACTTGAGCACAAAGGTGGTAATAGCGTAGCCCGGGTCACCGGCAAGGATATCCGCCAGCGCCAGACCGATGGCACCCGCCAGACCGCCGGATACACCGTCCAACAGCAGCGCCGTCAGGGCGGTAAAGGTGTTGCCCAGATGGAACGAGGAGCCGCCGTAGAAGGGGATGCGGAAGAACAGGTAGGCCACCAGACTCAGCGCAGCCATCACGCCGGTAAGCGCCAGCTCGTGCACCGTAAAGCGGCGCTTGTACAGCACACTGAAAAACAGGATCAGAATAACGACGACTGCCAGCAGCAGCCACATTGCAGTAGTAGACATGATACTTTCCCTCCAATCGCGCCGATAACCCCACAAAACCACTTGACATTTGGGTGTCCGGCGGGTATGCTCCTATTATACGCAGAACTGACCCCATGAAAATACCCAGAATAAAGTTTTTTTATGGGGTCAGTTTAACGCAATGCCCAGACAGGAGGGACATTCTATGGTACATCTGACCACGGCACTGGACCCGGCTTCGGCGGTGCCGCTGTACGAGCAGCTCTACCGCAGCCTTGCCGCCGAGATGCGGGCGGGCACCCTGACAGCGGGCACCCGGATGCCCGGCAAACGGCGGCTGGCGGCAGAGCTGTCGGTCTCGGTGAACACGGTGGACACCGCCTATCAGATGCTGGCAGCCGAGGGCTACCTGACCGCCCGGGAGCGCAGCGGCTTCACGGTGCAGGAGTATCTTGCCCTGCCGCAGGGGGTGCAGCCGCCCGCCGCGCCCTCTGCGCCGACGGCTGCGCACCCCGCCGATACCGCCCCGCCGGTGCAGTTTGATTTGTCCACCCGGGGCGTGGACCCGGGGCTGTTCCCCTTCCGCACATGGGCGCGGCTGCAAAAGGAACTGCTGTACTCTGCGCCGGAGCTGCTCACCCCCGGAGATGCCCGGGGCGACGCCGCGCTGCGGCAGGCGCTGGCAGGGTATCTGGCCGAGTACCGGGGCGTGCAGTGCGACCCGGAGCAGCTGGTGGTGGGTGCAGGGCTGGAATATCTGCTGGGGCTGCTGGCACCGCTGCTGCCCGGCCCTGCCGCCGTGGAGACTCCCGGCTACCCCCGCGCCCGGCAGGTGCTGGAAAACAACGGCGTGCCCTGCCGCTGCCTGCCGGTAGACGCGGACGGCCTGTCGCTGACGGCCCTTTCCGCCAGTGATGCGGCGGTGTGCTACGTCACCCCCAGCCACCAGTTTCCCACCGGGGTCACCATGCCCGCCGGACGCCGGGCGGAGCTGCTGCACTGGGCAGCCCGCGCCCCGGGACGGCGGTACATCATTGAGGACGACTACGACTCCGAGTTCCGTTTTGACACCCGTCCGCTGCCCAGCTTGCAGGGCATGGCGGGCGCAGACGGCCCGGTGGTGTACCTGTCCACCTGCTCCCGCAGCCTTGCCCCGGGCATCCGCATTGCCTATATGGTGCTGCCCCGGCAGCTGCTGGGCGCATGGCAGGCCAAGTACCGGCTGTACTCCGGCACGGTAGGGCGGTTTGAGCAGCAGACCTTGGCGCGCTTTATCACCGGGGGGTATTTCACCCGGCACTTAGCGCGGGAGCGCACCGCCTACAAAGCCCGCCGGGATGCGCTGGTGGCGGCGCTGCGCACCTCCTTTGCGCCGGAGGAGCTGACCCTTGCGGGGCTGCACACCGGCCTGCACCTGCTGGCGCAGCTGAAAGACCCGCCGCCGGACGCCGCCCTGCGGGCTGCTGCCCGGCAGTATGGGGTGCGCTGTTCCCTGCTGAGCGACTACGACCTGACCGGCACGGCACACTCTGCCGCCGGGACGCTGGTGCTGGGTTACGGCTCGCTGCCGGACGCGGACTGCGCCGCCGCCGGGGAGAGGTTGAAAAAGCTCTGCACCGCCGCCCGGGAGGCATCGGACACCGTATAGTGTCCGCCTGCCCAGTCCCCGGGCAGGGCGTCAGCGGTGATATCCACCGGCTCGGCGCTGGTGGCTAAAAATTCCAGCGTGCGTTCCAGTGTAGCAAGGTCTACGGCGGTCAGACTGGTCAGCAGGCTGCCGCTCACCTCCCGCAGACCCTGCGGCAGGGTGGTGGGCAGCAGCTCCAGCGCCTGCCGGAAAAACGCATCCCACACCGCCGCCCGGGCGGCGGCGCTGCGCCGGGGCGAAAGAGAAGTGTCGGCATCCAGCGCCGCTAAAAAGCTGTGAGCATCGGCGGCAGAAATGCCCTGCACCCCGGTGCCCTTGCCGTACCGCGCCAGCTGCTCCGGGGTGAGCGCCCCGGTAAAACCCACCCGCACTGCGCCGTACCGCGCCGCAAGCTTTGTCAGCACCGCCGGGGCGATGGCAAGATAATCGGTATCCTCCGGCAGAGCGAACACCTCGCCCAGCGCCTCCCGGCAGCGGGCGGGGCCTGCGGCGGCGTAACAGTCCGCGAGGGGGACGTTTTTGCCCCCAAAGGGCACTTCCAGCGCGGCGGGCACCGCCAGCAGATGGATGCAGTTCTGTCCGGCGTTCAGGTAAGCCAGCACAAAGCCCGGGGTCTCGTCTGCCACGCACAGCAGCACGGTGCACTGGTCTGCGGCCTTGGGCAGACGGATGGGCACCCCGCTCTGGCTTTTTGCGGCCTGCCGCAGACTGCTGCGCAGCTGGGCGCGGCTGAGCAGCACCGTGCCGCCCACCAGCGGCAGCAACACCAGCAGGGCGGCGCACAGCGCCGCCCAGAAGGGACGCCAGCCGCTGCGTTTTGCGTGTTTCATGGCTCTGCCTCCTTTTTGTGCATAAAGCATAGCCCACCGGGCGACCCTTTATGCAGAAAGGCAGGGATGCTGTATGGATAAAACCGAAAACCCCAACAAAAAAGACCGCGAGGAACAGGAGGACTTCTGGCTGACGCTGGAACCCCTTCCCGCCCCAGACCCCGAAAAGCCCTCCGCACCGCATGAGGACTAAGGCTGCTGCATAAAATGCGGTAAAGGGGTGAGCCGTTTCTCGTTACGCCCCTTCTGTGAAAATGTGTTTGGAGCGGCCCGCAGGCCGCGACAAACACGAAATTATAAATAATTTTTCCGCTAAATATGCCCAGAGTGCAACGGAGGGCATTTCAAATCGTACCACCACAAAGGAGGCCACAGGATGCCAGAGCGGTTCATGCGGGGAATCGAGGCCGTGAACGGCATCGTGTGGGGGCCGATGGGGCTGGGGCTGCTCTTCGGCACCGGGCTGCTGCTGACGGTGCGCACCGGGGGCTTTCAGCTGCGGCGGTGGGGCTACTGGATGCGGCACACCCTCGGCGCCATCCTGACCGACCGGAGCGTCACCGCCCATACCGCCCGCGAGGAACAGGCCATCAGCCAGTTCCAAAGCCTGTGCACCGCGCTGGCGTCCACCATCGGCACCGGCAACCTTGTGGGAGTGGCCACCGCCATCCTTTCCGGCGGGGCGGGGGCGGTGTTCTGGATGTGGGTCATGGCGCTGCTGGGCATGATGACCAGCTACGCCGAGAACGTGCTGGGCATCTACTACCGCCGCAAAGACCCGGCGGGCGGCTGGCGCGGCGGGCCGATGTACTACCTGCGGGACGGTCTTGGCGGCAAGCCGGGGCGGGTGCTGGCGGTGCTGTTTGCCGCGTTCTGCGCGCTGGCAAGCTTTGGCATCGGCAACCTGAGCCAGCTCAATTCCATCGCAGGCAACCTGAAAGCGGCCTTTGGCGTGCCGGAGGCCGTTACCGGCGCAGTGCTGGCGGCAGTATCGGCGGTGATTTTGCTGGGCGGGCTGAAGCGTGTGGCTGCGGTGGCAGAAAGGCTTGTCCCCGCCATGGCACTGCTGTACATCGTGGGTGCGCTCACCGTGGTGGGGGTGCACATCACTGCCGTCCCGGCGGCGCTTGCCGCCATCGTAAAAGGTGCGTTCGGGCTGCGGGCCGCCGGCGGGGGCATGGTGGGCTACGGCCTGTCCCGGGCGGTCACTTGGGGCTTCAAGCGGGGTGCTTTTTCCAACGAGGCCGGACTTGGCTCCTCGGTGATGGTACACGCAGCTTCCAACGTAAAAGAGCCGGTGCAGCAGGGCATGTGGGGCATTTTTGAGGTGTTTGCAGACACCATGGTGGTGTGCACCCTAACAGCGCTGGTGGTGCTGACCTCCGGCTTTGTGGAGCCGGACACCGGGCGCATTGCCGCCGGGGCGGCGGGCAGTGCGCTGGTGGGGCAGGCCTTTGACGCCGTGTTCGGTGCACTGGGGTCCAAGCTCATTGCGGTGTGTATCCTGCTGTTCGCCTACTCCACCACTCTTGGCTGGAGCTGCTACGGCTGCAAGGCTGTGGAGTATCTCTTCGGCGCAGGGGCTGGGGCATTTTACCGGGTGCTGTTCGTGGCGCTGATGCCGCTGGGCGCGGTGATGCGGCTGAACCTTGCATGGACGCTTTCCGACACCTTCAATGGCCTGATGATGCTGCCGAACCTCATCGGCGTGGTGGCGCTGTCCGGCACGGTGGTGAAGATCACCCAAAACTACCTTGCCCGCAAGCTGCACGGCAGCGCCGCGCCGCCGCTGTTGTCTGCGGGTGAGACAATTTAAAATCGTCAGCCCCGCCCCTTGTCCCAAGGCGGGGTTTGTGCTATGCTAAGGGGTACAAGCGATTTTTTGCGCTGAGAGGAGGAACCCCATGGCCGCCGTAAAAACACGGAATACCGCTACCCTTATGACCGAGGGCAGCATTGTAAAAAGCCTGCTGCTGTTTGCCCTGCCGCTGATCTTCGGCAACCTGCTGCAGCAGATGTACAACACCGCCGACAGCATCATCGTGGGCAATTTTGTGGGCAGCAATGCCCTTGCCGCCGTGGGCTCCAGCGGGTCGCCCATCTACCTGCTCATCGGCTTCAGTCAGGGGCTTGCCGTGGGCGCGGGCGTGGTGGTGTCGCAGTATCTGGGCGCGGGCGACCACAAGGAGACCCGCGAGGCGGTGCACACCTCCCTTGCCATTGCGGTGGTCATGGGGCTTTTGCTGACGGTGGGCGGCGTTGCCTGCGGGCGCGCTTTGCTGGTGGCCATGAACACCCCCGCCGAGGTGCTGGCCGATGCCGTGACCTATATCCGCATCTACTTCGGCGGGGTGCTGTTCAGCGTGGTGTATAACATGACCGCCGGCATCCTGAACGCCGCCGGCAACTCCCGCCGCTCGCTGGTGTATCTGGCATGGGCGTCGGTGACCAACATCGTGCTGGACTTTGTGTTCATCGTGGGGCTGCGGATGGGGGTGGCGGGCGCTGCCATCGCTACCGACTTAAGCCAGCTGGTGTCCTGCGTGCTGAGCCTGCGCTTTTTGATGAAAAGCGAGGACGCCTGCCGGGTGGAGCTTTCCGCCATCCGGCTGCACCGCAAAATGGCAGGCCGCATCATCCGGGTGGGCCTGCCCACCGGCATCCAGAACATGGTCATCTCCTTTTCCAACGTGCTGGTGCAGGCCAGCGTGAACAGCTACGGTGCCGCCGCCATGGCGGGCTTTGCGGCCTACATGAAGATCGACGGCTTCAACATTCTGCCGGTGAGCAGCATCAGCATGGCCGCCACCACCTTTGTGGGGCAGAACTACGGTGCGGGGCGTCTGGACCGGGTAAAGCGCTCGGTGTGGGTCACCCTTGCCATCGGGGTCATCTACACCCTTTGCACCGGCGCGGCGCTATTGGCCGGACAGGACGCCATTCTGCACCTGTTCACCGCCGACGAGGCCGTGGTCACCTACGGCAAGCTGGCTATGCGGTGGTTCTGTCCGTTCTACTTCCTGCTCAGCATCCTGCACGGCCTTGCCGGTGCCGTGCGCGGCACGGGTGCCAGCATCCCGCCCATGGTGGTGCTGCTGGTCTCGCTGTGCCTGTTCCGGGTGGTGTGGATCCAGTTTCTGCTGCCCTTCTTCTCCGGCATCGAGGGCGTGTTCATCCTCTACCCCGTCAGCTGGGGTCTGGGCGCATTGCTCATGATCCTGTATGCGTGGAAGGGCAAGTGGATGGAGTATCATACATAACATTTTTACAAACAACGACCCGCCGCACTGAAAGAGATGCGGCGGGTCGTTGTTTTTCAGGAGCTTCTGTCGGGGCCACTTACCATGCAAAGCCCACGGAGTCCATGTCGATCTTCTTTTCCATCAGCCCCAGACGGCTCTCGATGAAGTTGACAGCCATATCCGGCCACTGGGCGATCTGGGTGTAGTAGTCCACATAGCCCTTGGTGCCAGTGCCCAGACCCACACCGTGGGGCGCATCAGGTGCCAGATAGAAGCTGAAGTCCGTGAAGATATTTGCGCACTCCGGCAGAGAGGGCAGCATCATCGCACTCAGGCCATCTTTCTGACCCACAACACCAAAGACCGGAGGCAGGTTGGGGTTCTTCGTGAAGTTCAGACCGGTGACGAACAGTCCGTAGATGGGAATCGCCACATTCAGGTCAGCGCTCTCATGGTCCACAGCATCGCAGACGTAGCTGGGGTAGACCTTATCCGGGGTATTCGTAGTGCCGAACTGGTCGGCCACCACCTGCATCACATTCATGCCGCCGGCAGAGAAGCCCACCGCGATCATGATATCGGTCTTGCCGATGTGTTTTTCAGAGGCATTGTGGCGGATGTAGCGGATAGCACGGGCCAGATCCAGCTGCTGATCCACAGCGGCATAAGGGTTGACGCGGCGCTGCAGCACAAAGGCGTTGTAGCCGTTCTTGTTGAAGAACTCGGCCACAGGGTAGCCTTCCACCACGTTGTTGCGGTGGGTGCTGCCGCCGCCTGCAATAATGATCACGTTGCCCTTCACCTTGCCCTGATCCCGCAGCAGGTACGGGTTCAGGAAGGGACGGAAGCCCTCGTTATCGTAGCAATTTTCCCAGTTGGTGGGCAGCGGAGATTCCACGGCCATCTGATCTCCCCAAATTTCCCAAACGGTGCTCTTGGGGTCCTTGATCTGGCGCAGCGCCTTGCGGGCATTGGTCAGAGCAACACACATATCGTAGTGAGAAGCATTGATGCCGGGCACAGCTGCACCGTCCACCTTCTCGTACTGAGCACGGGACAGCTTGTGGAACAGCACATAGAACTTGTCAAAATCGCCCCGGAAAGCAGCCGGATAAAAGGCCACCTCGCGGGAGAGACGGAGTTCCTCTGCCACCATGGCCTGCACCTCAGCATCGGTGTGCACGCCAGCGTTTTCAGCAAAGGATGCGGGCGCCATGCCAGCCACTGCGCCCATGGTCACAGCAGAAGCGGCAGAAAGCTTCATAAAGTCTCTTCTGTTCATCATCATTTCTCCTTTTAAATGCAGACGGCTCATTTGTGCAGAGCAAAGCCGCCCGAAACTGTACAGCAAACGCCCTGCTGCCGGGCCCGATAGACATTCCAGTTGTATCATGCCATCGAAATCTGCACAAATCGTACCACAATACAATGCACTTGTAAATAGATTTTATTGTTTTTGTGCGAAATTGATATATTAGTATGCCAGTTCTTGTGAAAATCAACAAGCATGAGAATGGGCACAAAAAAGGACTGCCGTGCACTCTGCACGGCAGTCCTTTTTATCTTATTACAGCTTTTCAAACACCAGAAAGCGGAAAGCGATGGTGGTGGTCAGCTGCGGCAGAGCCGCAAGGCGGGCGGCACCGTCGCGGGGCGTTTTCCAGTAGTAGGGGGTCATGGCGAACAGGGCTTCCAGCTGGGCGGCGGGCACAGTGATGGTGCCCTGCACCTCACGCTCGTCGATGGCGCGGAAGCCCGGGTACTCCACCTGCTGCACCGGGTTTTTGTAGGGCTTTTCGTAGAGCACAGCCTTCATCTGGTACAGATGCTCTGCCCCCGGCACAACGTAGATCATGCGCCCACCCGGGCGCAGCACCCGGCTGAATTCCTCCTGTGCAAAGGGCGAAAAGCAGTTCAGCAGCACGTCTGCCCAGCCGGTGCGCACCGGCTGGCTGAAGCTGGACGCCACCGCATACTGCGCGGCGGGCAGCGCCTTTGCCGCCAGACGCACGGCGGGCTTTGCGATATCGAACCCGGCCAGCTGCAGCGGCTTTTCTGCCGCCGCGAACTGCTGCGCGATGCAGCGGTCGTACCAGCCCTCGCCGCAGCCTGCGTCCAGCAGATGCAGCGGGGCGTCCTTCGCGGCGGGCACGCCGTGGGCAAGGCACAACTCCCCCAGCGCCTGCCCGAAAATGCCGTAATATCCGGCGTTCAGGAAGGCGCGGCGGGCGGCAACCATTTCCTTGCTGTCCCCGGGGGCTTTGGTGCGCATGCTCTGCACCGGCAAAAGATGCCAGTAGCCCTCCCGGGCACGGTCAAAACAGTGGCCTTTTTCGCATTTCAGGTCGTTTTCCCCTTGCAGCGCGCCGCCGCACAGGGGGCACTGCCACGGGGCAAAGGCTTCGTTCCGGCTCATACTTCTTCGCTGTGATCCTCAATGGGTGCGGTGGCACCGCCGTGGGCGTCCATATACTCCTCAAAGCTGGTATACTTCTGCTGGGGCGGGCGGCGGCTGATGAGCATCAGCCCCGGGTCCTCGTCCCGGGCGGCAGCATTGCGGCCGCGGCGGGCAGGCTCGGCCTTGGGGGCACGGGGTGCGCTGCCGGTGCGGCTCTGGTTTCCTGCATTGCCGCGCTCGCTGCGGGCAGGGCGGGCGTTATTGCTCTGGACTGCGGGGCGGGCATTGCGCTGTTCACCCCGGTCGCTGCGGTCGTTGCGGCGGCTGCCGCTGCGGTTTGCGTTCTGGTTATTCTGAGGCTCCTGTGCGCTGCGGATGGCGGGTGCTGCCGGAGCAACAGGAGTCTTGCGTGCCGGGCGCAGCGGAGTAGCCTCCGGGGCGCTGACAAAATGGGGGTCAAACTTGGGCTGGACGTTGCTGCCCCGGGCGGGGGCGGCATTCTCGCGGCGGGCGCGGGGCGCTGCCGCTTCCTTGGGGGCGTTTGCGCCCCGGTTGTTGGCGCGGCGGTCGTTGCGGGCCCCGCGCTTTGCGTTGCTGTCTTGCATCAGTGTTTCCTCTTTTTTCGGTTTTGCAGGCACCGCGTTCTTTGCAGCCTTCGGCTCCTGCTTCGGCGCGGGCGCAGCTGTCTTTGCAGCTTTTGCGGGCGCAGTTTCGGCCTGTTTTTTCGGCGCTTCGGCCAAGTTTTCCGCTTCGGGGCGGGGCTTTTTGCCACGCACGGGCAGCACCGGGCGCACCGGGGCGGGCACGCCGTCCCACGGATGACCGGATACCACCGGGATCTTGCGGCGGTTCAGCTTTTCAATGCCTGCCAGATACTCCTGCTCCTCCGGGGCGCAGAAGCTGACGGCGGTGCCGTCCGCACCGGCGCGGGCGGTGCGCCCGATGCGGTGCACATAGGTCTCCGGCACCTCGGGCAGGTCGTAGTTGAACACATGGGAAAGCTCGCTGATATCAATGCCGCGTGCGGCGATATCGGTGGCCACCAGCACCCGGGTCTTGCCGGACTTGAAATCCTCCAGCGCGGTCACGCGGGCAGTCTGGCTCTTGTTGCCGTGGATGGCGGCGGCGGGAATGCCCTGCTTTGTCAGGTCCTTTGCGATCTTATCCGCGCCGTGCTTGGTGCGGCTGAACACCAGCGCATTGACCACCGGCGGCTGTAAATTTTTGATGAGCCACGGCAGCAAAAGCTTTTTGTTGCCCTTTTCCACATAGTACAGGCTCTGCTGGATGCGGTCGACCGTGCTGGACACCGGGTCCACCTTGACAAAGGCAGGCTCGTGCAGGATGCCGGCAGCCAGCTGCTCGATCTCGGCAGGCATAGTAGCGCTGAACATCAGGTTCTGGCGCTGGGCGGGCAGCTTTGCAATGACCTTTTTCACGTCATGGACAAAGCCCATGTCCAGCATCCGGTCGGCCTCGTCCAGCACAAAGATCTCCAAAGCGGACAGGTCGATAAAGCCCTGCCCGATCAAGTCGTTCAGCCGTCCCGGACAGGCAATAAGGATGTCCACGCCCTTTTTCAGCGCTTCCACCTGCGGTGCCTGTCCCACGCCGCCAAAGATGACGGTGCTGCGCAGTTTCAGGTACTTGCCGTAGGCTTCAAAGCTTTCGCCGATCTGCAAAGCCAGTTCCCGGGTGGGGGTCAAAATCAGGGCGCGGACAGCACCCTTGCGGCGGGGCGCATTGGCGGTGAGCCGGTCCAGCATGGGCAGCGCAAAAGCCGCCGTCTTGCCGGTACCGGTCTGGGCGCAGCCCATCAGATCCCGGCCAGCCAGCACCGGCGGGATGGCAGCCGCCTGAATGGGCGAGGGGGTCTCGTAGCCCGCTTCCTGCACAGCGCGCAGCAGCGGGGCGGACAGATTCAGTTCTTTAAATGTCATGGTTCTCCTATTATTCTGTGATCTTCCGGCACTCGATGTAGTAGCGCTTTTCCTCCGCGTGTCCCATGCTGAAGGTCTTGCGGGGCAGCACGCCGCCCATCACAACGCCGCGGAACAGATCGCTCTTGGCGAAGGGCGGCATCAAAAACGCCACTGCGCCCTGCTTGCACAAAGCACGCACAGCCGGCTCGTCATGCACATAGTCCACCTTTGCTTCCGGGTGGCGCTCGATATAATCCGAAATAAAATCGTCGATGGTGCCCACGGTCAGCGGCTCGGTGGGGTCCTCAAAGCTGAGCACATTGGCCATGTGGGGGCCTGCCAGCGTAAAGGGCTGCTTTTTGCTGCCGCCAAAGCAGCAGCCGACCATGTTGGAATCGCTCCATGTAATGAGGCTCAGCAGCACGGTGGCGCAGTCCACGTTGAACAGTACCCGGTGGATGGGCTCGATCTCAATAGCCGGGGAGTGCACATTGCACACCTCTGCCAGACACCAGCGGGCGGGGTGGTTCTCTGCCTGTTCCGGGGTCAGGGTCTTTTTCAGCTCCTCCCAGCAGGCCTTTGCGGTAGCCAGCGAGTGGTTGCCGTCGCCCACGGCCAGCGTCAGCGGGTCGCGGCGGGTGGCATCGGGGTATTTCTTATCAAATTCTTCCTGACTGCCCAGCACGGTCAGCGCATTTTCGATCTGCGCGATGAGGGCGGGGTCCTCCACCGCCCAGCCTGCCACATGGCCGCCGCCCAGCATCAGCTCGCCCTCGTATACCTTGGGCAGGCTGTCCTTGTGGGCGGCAATGGGCTCGATGAGGGTGCAGTCCGGGTCATCCGCCAGCATCATGATGTGGGGCGTTTCCAGCGCAGCGCCGGTGCGCACCTTCATGCGGGGCGGGATGCGGCTTTCCACCGTGCACTCGCTGGGGCGCACGGTACATTTTTCGCCACGGCGGTAGCTGTAAGCTTCCAAGTCCACACGCCCTACAAGACCCTGCCGCACCCGGCCGCTCTGCTCGGTGCGCTCCACATAGATAAAGCCGTCCACCGCCCGGGTGAGCACGTTCTGGGCGTAGTCCTGCATGGTGGCGTGGATCTTTTCCACCCGCGCGTCGGCGTCTCCGTCCTCCAGATACACCTCCGGCAGGATCAGGTTCAGGGTGCTGGGTGCACCCGCAGCGGTCTTTTCTGCCCGCTGCCAGTAGCTGCGGTCACTGGTGAACTGGTCACAGGCGATGCAGCCCCACTGCTCCAGCGGCACCTGCTCCGAAGGCAGCAGGATGTGTGCGGGTGCAAAACAGGTAGTCGGTTTCATAGTCGTTTCCTCCCCTCTCTATCAAAGCCGCTTCTCAGCGGAACGCTGCGGTATCGTGCACCACAACGTGCTTCACACCGGCGTCGGCAGCGGCCTGCTCCAGCGCAGCGCGGCTGTCCGCGTCCAGCGCGGTGCTGCTGGTGACCAGCAGATTTTCCATGCCAAGGGACGTACCGGTGGTGCCAAGGGCATCAGTGGCAGCGGTGCACAGGGCGTCCGGGTAGCTGACCCACAGGGTCACGCTGCCTGCAAAGCGGGTCTGCCATGCGGCGATATCCGCCGTCAGCTGGGCGGCGCGTCCCTCCCGGCTCTTGCCGCCGGAAGCGCCGAAGTCCTGCTTGCGGGTGATGATATTGGGGAACTGCACCCCGGTAAGCACCACCTGCTCGTAGCCCATGCTCCGCACCTCCTCAATGAGGTCGCCGACAAACTGCACCGCACTTGCGGCAAAGGGGTTCATCCATGCCTTGCCGCCCTTGGCTGCGCTGACGTTATCCAGCCAGAGGCTGTTGCCATCGTAGTGCACGCCCATGCTGCGGTCGGTGTACACCGACACCGGGTCGGTAAAGGCGGCAAGCTGTGCCGCCGGGATGATGCCCTCCTCCCGCAGGATGGCGGCGATATTGGCCGCATCCACCGGGTTTTCGGTGATGCTCTGGGCAGCGGCTGCCACCCCGGAAGCGTAGTACACCGTGCCAGCGGCGTCCTTCAGGGTGACAAGGGCGTAGTCTGCGCCCTGCTGCTTCAGCTGCCGGGCGGCGGTGCGGATGGCGGCTTCATCGGTCAGGGTGGTCACGTCCAGCTCTGCCCAGCTGCCGCCAGTAATGGCCTTGCCGTCCAGCGGCTTTTCCTCCTCCGGCTCCAGCTCAGACGCTGCCTGCGAAGCAGCAGCGCTGCTTGCCGCCGCAGAGGAGGCTGCTGCCTCGGCGCGGGAAGCGCTTTCGGCCTCCAGATCCCGATCCTTGACCACGGTATACCAGGTGTGGGTGGCCCAATCCAGCACATGGGGTGCGGCAAACCATGCGGCTGCCAGCACTGCCGCCACCAGCACCACGATGCCGATGCCGCGCTTTACGCGCGTTTCCCTGCTGTAAAAGCTGCGGTTATAATGCTTGACCTTCTGACGTTTATTCTTAGCCATGGTATCCTTTCCTCCCTGTCTGCATTACAGGATGACGGAATGTCCGGTAAAGCCATAGATCGCCAGCGCCAGCACGCCGATATACACCAGCGTGATGGGCAGGCCGCGGAATGCCTTGGGGATGGCTCTGCTGCGCAGGCGGTGGCGCGCCTCGGTGACCAGCAGCACCGCCAGCACATAGCCAAGGCCGCTGCCAAGGCCAAAGCCAAGGCTCTGGCCAAGGGTAAAGGACTGGGTGCGCTCCACCAGCACCGTGCCCAGCACGCCGCTGTTCAGCGCGGCCAGCGGCACGATGCGCAGCAGCTGGGCGCGGCGGGGCAGGCTGTGCAGCAGCCATAGCACCAGATGCTCCGCCAGACACACCACGGCAATGCTGGCGATATACACCAGCGGGCGCAGCTGGGCGCGGTTATCCAGCGGGGCAATGAACCGCCCGGCAAGAAAAGCCACCGGCGCCACCAGCACCTGCGTGATGCACAGCATCATGCCGAACAAGGCGCTGCTGGTGCGGTCGTCCCCCACCAGCTGCACCATGCGGGACACGCCCAGTGCACGGGTAAAGACAGCGTTCTGTGCAAAAATGGCCAGCAGTGCATAGCTGAAAAACACTGCCGAGCTGCTTACAACTTCCTTCACGGTTCGCGGTTCCCCTCCTTCTGGTAGTGCACGGTCAGGGTATCCCGTGCTTCCTTTTTCAGATATTCCTTGCGCTTTGCAGCCGCAGCGCGCCAGATGGCGCACAGGATGCCCAGCACGATAAAACCGCCCGCCGGCATCTTAGCCAGCGGCAGCAGCGCCCAGCGCCCCACCGGGGCACCAAACACGGTGCCAAGGCTGAGCCACTCGCGCACCACGCCCACCACGAGCAGCAGCAGCGCGTAGCCCACGGTGATGCGCACGCCCTTGGAAACGGCCTTGTGCACTGTCTCCTGCACGCGGCCGAAGCGATAGGTCAGAAGCGGCTCCACCACCAGCATGGGCAGGTAGATGCCAAGGTTCAAAAGCCCGGTGCCAAACACGAAGTTCAAAATGGGATATGCCGCCAGGTACACCACAGCGGCGCTGGCTGCGTACAAAAGTGCGCGGGGCAGCAGCTTTTTTTGCAGCTGCTCCGGGGTAGGCTCCTCGTCCCGCAGGGGTACAAGGCGGCTGAGCAGGCAGGCCAGCACGCGGGAGGGCACCAGCAGCAGCGTCACCGCCGCCGCCAGCATCAGGCCGTTCTGGCCGGTGGTAGCCACGACCACCAGCGGTGCCAGACCCATGCCCTGCATGACCACCGGGTTATTCAGGAACACGCGGTCGTGATGGGCAAACTTTTCAGGGTCCTTTAAAATCAGTTCCGCAGTACGCTTTTTCATTCCGCAGCCTCCTTTCGTTCGGACGGCAGACGGTGCAGCAGACGGTACAGCCGCTCCTCGGTGCGGTCAATGAGCGCGGACACGCTGTTGACGGCCAGCAGTGCAAAGCAGACGCCGGTCTCGTACACGCCGAAATAGCGGAAGCCCATGGTGGCAGCACCCACCAAGGCGCCGTACAGGATGCGTCCGAGCCGGTGATGGGCGCAGGTGTAGGGTTCGTTGAGCAGGAACACCGCACAGAACAGCACCGCACCGGTGTGCAGCTCGTCCCGGATGCCCTGCAAGCGGGGCAGCAGGCTGCTGAAGAGGGTGCTGTCCGCCAGACCCACCTGACGCGGGAAGAAGAAAGCGATGAGCCCGCAGGTGATGAGAAAGCTCGCTGATGCGCCGATGTGCACGTCCTTCTGGGTCCACAGCACAAGGCCGCAGGCCAGAATGACCAGCGCCGCGCCGGTGCCCATGGGGGCAGCAAACTCGCCCAGCACAACGGCGAGGGCGTTCAGGTTCAGGATGCCGCCGCTGCGCAGGGTATCCTCGATGGTGCTGCTCACCGGCACGGCAGAGGCGTTCCACAGGGGCAGCGGCGTATAGGGCTGCGGGTAGCGCACCACCTGCTCCGGCCACGATACCGCCGCCACGGCGTAGCCCACGGCAGCGGGGTTGAAGGGATAGCTGCCGTAGCCGCCAAAGACCTCCTTGCCGATCAATACGCCCGCCAGCACTGCCACCACCAGCACATAGATGTCCACGGTGGCGGGCATGAGCAGGGCGATGATCAGGCTGAAGCTCTCGTTGGAGAGATCTTTATTGGTGTACACCCGATGGCGCAGCAGCGCCACCAGACGGTCGCACAGGTTGCCGGTAAGCAGGGCGATGCCGCACAGCAGCAGCGGACGCGCCCCGTAGAAATAGCAGGCCATGCACAGCAGCGGCACGCACAGCCAGAAAACGTGCTTGTAGTACCGGCCGGTCTTTTGCAGCTGCCGCTCCTGCTCCTGGATCAAAGCTTCATCCATATACGGGCCTCCTTACAGGCTGGCCAGTGCGCCCACAGCCGCAGCAGGGTCGGCGGCGCCGAACACGGCACTGCCTGCCACCAGCACGTCGGCACCGGCTTCCACGCACAGGGGTGCGGTGGCGGCATCCACGCCGCCGTCCACCTCCAGCAGGTAGGAAAGGCCGCGTGCTTCCCGCTCTGCCTTGAGCCAGCGGAGCTTGTCCAGCGCCGAGGGCATGAACTTCTGCCCGCCGAAGCCGGGCTCCACGCTCATCACCAGCACCAGATCCAGCTGCTCCAGCCACGGTGCCAACGCCTCGGCCGGGGTGCCGGGCTTGATGGTCAGACCCACCTTGCAGCCCAGCGCACGCACGGCGTCAATGGTGGCCTGAATATCATCTTCGCACTCCAGATGGAAATTATACAGGGTAGCACCAGCCTTGATAAAGGGCTCGGCGTATTGCAGCGGGTGGCTGATCATCAGATGCACGTCATAAAAGGCATCCGGCAGCGCCTTGTGCAGGCTTTTGAGCACCGGCACGCCAAAGCTGATGTTGGGCACAAAATGCCCGTCCATCACGTCGTAGTGCAGCATCTGTGCACCGGCGTCCAGCACCATGCGGCAGTCTGCACCCAGCTTGCCAAAATCAGCAGAAAGAATCGAAGGACTTACGATGGCCATAATATTTCATTACGCTCCGTTATTTTTAGCAATTTTTATCCCATGTGTTGCGCGTTTTGCAGGGTTCTGCCGGGCAAAAAATACGCGGGCATGGTTATCTTTTAGTTTACATGAAAACGGCCAAAAAATCAAACCCGCAGCCGTTTTTTTCACCGAAAAGTCGTAAATGGCGCAAAAAGTCCATTGCGCGGCAGCATCTCCATGTGCCGCGCAGCTGCCGCCGAAGGCTTGCCATTTTGCAGCAGCTTTCTTTGAAGCAGGACGATTTGGAATGGCCTCCGCTGCTTCCGGGTTGCGGCACCCAGCATCCGCTTCGTGCCTTGGGCGGCACTCGCGTCTTGCTGGCCGCTGCCCCAACAACTCCTCCCTGTTTCCGCCGCTGGCGGCGGTCGTCGTCGTTGCTAGCCATATTCAGCGGAAAATAGATTTTTAATTCCGCGTTTGTCGCACTCTGCGGAGTGCTCCAAACGCATTTTCACAAGAGGGGGTCACAGCGGTAAGCAGAATTTTTATTCCAACAACGCCAAAGCAGCCAGACCGCCCGGGCGGGGCAGTCTGGCTGCGGGGTCTTATTCTACCGGCTTCATGCTGGCGGGTTCCTCCACTGCGCCGGGCTGCCCGGCGGCGTCCGGCAGGCGCTTCATGCCGCCGGGGTTGGGGGAACAGGTGGGCAGGGTGAACACAAAGCGGCACCACTCGCCCTGCTGGCTCTCCACGCGGATCTGCCCGCCGGACAGATTGACCAGCACCTTGCAGATGTTCAGTCCCAAACCGGAGCCGCGGGCGTGCAGGCCGCGGGAACGATCCTCCTTGTAGAACCGCTCGAACACATAGGGCAGCGCCTCCGGGCTGATGCCCTGCCCGGAGTTCCAGATGGAGATCTCGGCCTCGGGGCCAAGCTTTTCCACGCTGAAGCGGATGGTGCCGCCCGCCGGGGTGAACTTGATGGCGTTGTCCAGCAGGTTATACGCCACCTGATGGATCAGGTCGGGGTCGGCGTAGACCAGCACCTTTTCATCCATGGTCAGGCCTTCCAGCTCGATCATGCCGTCATTGATGCGCTGCTCTGCCGCCAGTGCCACGCCGGTCAGGGTCTCCCAGATATTGAACATCCGGGCGTTCACCTGATACTCGCCGCTTTCCAGCTTGGAGAGATCCA